>Ga0187886_1000188_pt1 | contig 85682 bp, 71 predicted proteins | sample June2016WEW_20_1_FD_133001 | JGI IMG/M metagenome (GOLD analysis project Ga0187886, IMG submission 133001) | Peatland microbial communities from SPRUCE experiment site at the Marcell Experimental Forest, Minnesota, USA - June2016WEW_20_150 | ecosystem: Environmental > Terrestrial > Soil >... | reverse complement strand
GCAACATGCTCGAGTCCGCTCGCCAGGCGGAGAGGCTGAGGACCGAAAGGGCCGTCGTCGCCGAGCGCTTCGAGCGACTGCGGCAGGCCGCCGAGGCGCAGCAGCGCCTCACGGACCTGGAGGCCACCCCCGAGCGCTCAATGGCGGGGCTGCGCGAGCAGCTCGACCGGATGCGGACGCTGCAGAGCCGGGTGGTGGTGCTGCAGGAGTCGCTGCGCGACGAGGCCGGCCCTGAGGTCGAGCCCGACGAACCGGAGCCCGGTTTTCTCCAGGAGGGCCTCGTCACTGGCGCCGTCGGTGCCATCGCGATCCTCGCCGTCGTCATCGGGTCCGCCACGTCGCTGCTGCTGGCTGTCCTGTTGGGTATCGGCGCCATGGGGCTCGCCGTCGTCGAGGGGCTGCGCTTCTGGGAGCGCCGGTCCGTGGCGATGAACGTGCGGCGCATCAACGATGCTCGCGAGAGGGACCGCACGGTCCGGCGCCAGAGCCGCGTCGGGACGGAAGAGGGACTGCGTGTCGCGCAGTCCGGAGTGCAGAACATCCTGCGCGAGCTTGGCGCCGCTGACATCGGGGCGGCGGAGCGGCTGCTCACGTCGGAGCAAGCTCGCCGGCAGGAGGTTGCCACTCTCCAGGTGCAGGCGTCGGCACTTCTTGCGGGCCAGAGCCAGGGCACGGCTTTTGAGCTCCGCGATAGGGCCGCTCTCGAGCTCGAGCAGAAGACGGCAGCTCTCGACGCCCTGGGCCCGCTGGCGACGGACGCGCGAGCGAGGGAACGGCTCGAGGCCGAGGTGCGGGATCGGCATGCGGCGCTGGAGCGGGCTCGTGACGCGGAGGCGGGGGCCATCGCCCGCCTCGATGCCAATCCCGTCGATTCGGAGCAGGTCGCCGGCGAGGCCGAGCGGCTGGTGACCTGGCGTGACCAGCTCACTGCCCTCAAGCGGCGGGTCCATATCTACGAGACGACGCTGGCTGCGATCCAGGCGGCCGAGAGCATGACGATGAAGAAGGCCACACGCTTCCTGGAGCAACAGGTAGGCCGCGACATCGCCCGGCTGACTGGTGGTCGCTACCGTCGGGTCAGCATCGACGACCAGACGCTCGACATCGAGGTCTGGGCCCCGGAGCGAGGGGATTGGGTGAAGGCAGGCCAGCTGAGCAAGGGCACGATCGACCAGGTCTTCCTGGCGGCCCGGATCGGGCTGGTGCGACTCGTGACTCAGGATCGCCGACCGCCACTCATCCTCGACGATCCGTTCGTGACCTTCGACGACACGCGGGCCGCTCGAGCCGCGGTGCTCCTACGTGAGCTCTCCTCGGACTTCCAGGTGATCTATCTGGCCTGCTCGAACCGCTACGACGGCCTGGCCGATGCAGTCGTCGAGCTGCCCGGCCCAGCCGAAGTTGAATCTGCCGCGGCTGCGCACGCCGGGCCGGCGAAGGGGAAGGCGGCTGCGGCCCCGGCCACGGCTCCGGCCACGGCTCCGGCCACGGCTCCGGCCACGGCTCCGGCCACGGCTCCGGCCGAGGCTCCGGCTCCGGTCCCGGCCGAGGCTCCGGCCGAGGCTCCGGCCGAGACGCCAGATCAGCCGAAGCCGGCCCCGGGTCGTTCCGCGCGCCCGGCATCCGTATCCGCCGGAGCGAAGGTCGTGGCCTTCCCGGGCGCGGTCGCTCCGACCGAGGACTCGGATGGCGAGACGCCGGCCGGTGATGAGAAGTCGCCTCCTGCCGAGGACGGCGAGAACGGCCCGATGCAGCTGCAGACCGCGATCCCGACAGACGACGCGACCGCGCCGGACGCGAGCCCGGACGCCCCCGCGCCGGACACGAGCTCGGACGCGCCCGCGAACGGGGCCGAAGCCGAGCCGGCGCCGGACCCGGTGGCGTCGCGGCCGGACGGGGCTCCTGACGAGCAGGGCAAGGACTAGGGAGATCGATGGCCGGGGAGATCCCCGAGGGTCTGGCGATCGAGCCGATCTGGGTCGTTGAGGCCACGTATGCGCCGGATGCCGCGGAACGCCGGCCGGCCGTGCGATCCGAGCACCTTGCCCGCATCGCCCGGCTCCGCGACGCGGGCACGATCGTCGAGGCGGGCGGGTTCGCCGATATGTCCGGATCGTTGCTCCTCGTCCGTGCCGCGAGCGAAGCGGCGGCGCGGGACGTGGTCAGCCAGGACGTCTATCTGCGGTCGGGAGTCTGGACCGGCTTCCGCGTCCGGTCACTCGGGCGCGTCGTGCGCCGATCGGAGCAAGGGCAGGACTGACCTTCCGACTCCGGCGGGACCGTACCCGGGTCGGTTCCTCCCAACGGCGCCTGCCCGGCAGCTCGTCTGGGCCGCTGGCCCGCCCGACCCTACGGGAAGGTGACCTGGACGGTCAGGTCGGGGTGACCGCTGTCGGCCGAGAGGTTGCGCAGCTTGAGCTGGTAGGTCTTGGTCGAGTCCACGTTGTACGTGTACGGGGGATTGACATACGTAACGGCCTGGTACTGCCTCTGGTCGACCTTGACCGAAGGCGGTGTGGTCACGTCCGCCAGCGTCATGTCAACGTTCGCCGTGACGGCGGTCCAAGAAGCCTGAACGTTGAGGGCGCCCTCGGAGCGCGGCTTGAACGTGGCGGTGAAGCCGTTGAGCCCCTCCGGACTCGATCCGCCCTGCAGCCGGCCGTGGCTGAGAGTGATCTTCGGGCTGTCGGTCGGCCAGGTGAGGGCCAGGTCGACGGTGGGCTTGGAGTTGCCGTAGCCGATCAGGGTGACCTTCCAATCGTTCTTGGCGCCGGCGTCGCCGTGAGCCTTGGAGTAGCTGAACGTCTGGCCCGTCTTGCCCACCATGCTAGCGGCCGTGCCACCGTCTACGCTCCAGCGCATCCGGGTGGAGGCGCCAGGGGAGGTCTTGGTGACGGCGAAGGTGAGTGGATCTGCGCCGTAGCTGGTGAAGGTGAACACGCGGGCCGCGCCCGCCTTGTCGTTCTCGGCGTCGAGCATCAGGCCGTTGAAAGTGATGGTCGCGGGCCGGACCTGTCCGGGGGATGCGCTCGGCGACGGGGAGCCGCTCTGGGAGACCGTCGAAGAGCCGGACGATGAAGGGCCGGGGGTCTGGGCACCCGGCGTCGCGCTGGCGGCGCCGATCAGGCTCGGCGACGCCGACGTACCGGCGGAGGACCCGCCTCGATTGCCCACGATCATCAGGGCGCCCGCAACTCCTATCAGGATTGCGCAGATCACGCCCAGACCGATCGATACGTTCTTCCAGATCCTGTCGTCCACCGGGCTCCTCCTGTCCGATCCACCGACGGTTGGCGATGGACCAGCGAAAGATACCGCCTGCGGGCCATTGGAGGAAAATCGGGGCGCCATCCACCGGCAGGGAGCCGCTCCGCCGTGCGTCAGTTAGGCTGGCCGTATGAGGACCCGGCCGTCGCCAGACTGGCGCTCCCTGCTCGCCCTGTACTGGATCACGTCGTTCGTCGAAGGACTGGGCGTGTCCCAGATATACGCCTTCCTGCCGAACCGCCTGAGCGAAGTTGGCGTATCGAGTGCCGACGTCGGCCACCTGGTCGGCTTGGCGGGATCGGTCTTCTTCTTGTCGGGTCTGCCCCTCATTCCGCTGTGGGGAGTCTGGGCCGACAAGTACAGCCGCAAGGCGGTGATCATCCGCAGCGCCGTCGTAGAAGCCGTCGTCTTCGGCGTCGTGGCGGCCAGCCAGGCCCCCTGGCAGCTCTTCGTGGGCCTGCTGCTGGTCGGATTCCAGCTGGGCAACAGCGGCGTGATGATGGCCGCGATCCGCGACGTCACGCCCGGCCATCGATTGGGGTTAGCCATGGGTCTCTTCGCCGCGAGCAGCCCGCTCGGCTTTGGGACCGGCCCGGCGCTGGGCGCCCTCATGATCGACCAGCTCCACCTCTCCAGTGGGACGGTCTTCGCCCTCGCCGCGCTGCTGTCGATCGGCGTGGCGCTGATGCTGGCGATCGGTTCGGGCGAGGTCCGGCCCGAGATCGTGCCCACCGGAAGCACTCTCCGGCTCGCCTTCGGGGCGGTTCGCGGGGTGATAGCCGATCCCACCGTGCGCTGGCTCTTCATCGTCTACGGGCTGGTCTTCGTCGGCAGACAGATGTCGGGGCAATACATGGCCGTGCTCGTCCATCAGGTCGAGGGCAAGCTGTTCAATGTGGCCGGTTCGGTGGGCCTGGTTCTCGGCCTAGCCGTGATCGTTGGTGCGGCGCTGTCGCCGCTCGGCGGCTGGATCTCCGACAGACTCGGATTCCGGCGCGTCCTCGTTGGGGCGGTCGCGGGCTTGGTGCTGACCGTCGCCGCCCTTGGACTGGCCCCGAGCGTGGCCGGCCTGGCCGTTGCATACAGCCTGGCAATCGCGTTCGCCGCCGTCGTTGGAGCGATGGTCTCGAGCCTGCTGGCCAGCGAAGTACCGGCCGAGCGTCGTTCTGCGACCCTGAACTTGATCTACCTGCCGCTCTACATCGGTGGCGTCATCGGGCCGGCGATCGGCGCCGGCGTCGCCACCTTGGACGTTCGGCCCGTCTTCTTCGTCGCGGCCGGCGTCCTGGCGGTTGCTCTGGTCCTGGCCATCGCCTTCGCGCGGCGGACCGGACCGGCGGCTCGTGGCGTCGCGGAGGATTCGCTACGGCCGGAGCCGGTCGATCGGGCCGGCTGAGCCGGCCGGCCCAACTGCCCGATCCGGTAGCGCCCGAGATCTAGCGCCCGCCCAGCGTCGGAACGTCCATCTCGGCCGGGCCGACATATCGGGCGTCGGGTCGGATCAGCTTGTCGGCCGAGGCCTGCTCGATGGCGTGGGCGCTCCAGCCGGCCATTCGGGCCAGGGCGAAGGTCGGCGGGAAGAGGTCGACCGGGAGGCCGACGCCCTGCAACACCGCGGCGGCGTAGTACTCGACGTTGGTCTTGATCACGCGATCGGGCTTGAGCTCGCCGAAGACGCGCAGGACGACGTCCTCCACCTTGACCGCGACGTCGAGCCACTCGGCCATGTCGGCCATACCCTCGGCGACCTTGCGGAGGGCGGCGGCGCGCGGGTCGTAGGCGCGATAGACGCGATGGCCGAAGCCCATGATCCGGTCGCCGCGGGCGATCGCCTCACGGACCCACTTCTCGGCACCATCCGGCGAGCCGATCTCGTGAAGCTGGCTCACCACTTCTGCCGGGGCTCCGCCGTGGAGCGGACCCTTGAGGGCCCCGATGGCACCGCAGACCGCGCTGGCCAGGTCGGAACGGGTGGAGATGATGACCCGGCACGTGAACGTGGAAGCGTTCAGGCCGTGCTCGGCGCCCACGATGAAGTAGGCGTCGAGGGCGCGCGCGGCCGCCGGGTGGGGGTCCTTGCCGGTCAGCTGCTGCAGGAAGCCGCCCGCCAGAGAGAGCTTCTGATTCGGCTTGATGGGCTCCAGGCCCTGGCGGAGGCGATGGAAGGCGGCCAGCGCCGAGGGCGCGAACGCCGTGATCTCACGGGCCTGGTCGACGGTTGGCGGCCAGTGCGGCCGGCGCCATGCGCCCCAAACGGAGACCGCCGTGCGAAGCGCGTCCATGGGATGGGCGTGGGACGGCAGCTCGCGCAGCGCGCACATGACAGGTTCGGGCACCGGGGCCGGCACCAGCTTGGCCGTCTTGCGCCACTCACCGGTCCACAGGAGCTCGGCGACACGACCGTACGTGCCCTTCTCGACCAGCTGTCCGATAGGGTAGCCGCGATACAGGAGCCGCCCGTTCGCTCCGTCCACGAATCCGACCGCCGTTTCGGCGGCGATGACGCCCTCCAGACCTGGCGAGTACGGCCGTTCGGTCGCCGCGGCCTTCGGTGCCGCCAGCGCGGCGCCCTCCGCCGATGGGGCCGCCGCGGGAGCCTCGGGGTGCGAGGTCGCGGCTTCGTCGAGGTTGCTGGTCGTCATCGTCGCCCTCCTTCGGGGCTGAGTGCGCGAGCGGCTCTCCTGCCGCCGGAGCTGGCAGCTGGTCCGGACCTGTGGCGCGGGCATCCTACCTCGATCGTGCGTACTGGCGCTGATCGCGTCGAAACCGGTCCAGCCTGGCGAAACGGGTAGGCTCCGGGGGTCCGCTCTTGCCGCTAGTAGCGATCTCGGCGCCCTCTTCGACGATCGCCGCCCTCCATGGCGTCGAGGATCAGGCGGAGCACAACGGCGCCCAGGAAGGCCACGAGAAGAGCCCCCAGGAAGCCGCTGGTCGAACCCATGTGCAGCTCCTCGGTGGCGAACCAGCCGCCCAGGATGCCGCCCAGGACGCCGACCACGGTGTTGCCGATGCACCCCTGCGGACCGCCTCGCTTGACTACCGCGTTCGAGAGGGCGCCCGCGAGGAACCCGACCACGATCCAGCCGAGCAATTCCATATGCGGCACGTCAATCTCCTCCAGCCAGATCTGGTCGGGCGACGACTGTGACGCCCTGCGGTCGGCTCGATGATACCGAGGGCGTTCCTTCGCTGAAGAGTGCGGCCGCCGGGGTTTCCGGCGGCCGGCGAGAGATTGGCGGGCTCGAATCGCGGCGACCTAGAAGGCGTCCTTCCAGGCCGGCATCGTCCTCAGGTAGGCTATGGCCTTCGCGCGGGCGGCCGCGTAGTCGAGGTTCTCCTGGCGCATCGTCCATTGGGTGAATCGCTCGAGCCGTTCGTCGGCCGGCTGGAGTTTGCCGTCCGGCGCGCAGTGGCCGCAGTAGGGGATCGTGGCGTCGGCCAGGGCGTGGTCCTCGGCGCCGGCCAGGGGCATGCCGCAGGATTCGCAGTTGAGGGCGATTGTCATCTGAGGGTCCTTTCGGTGGGTGGCTTGCCGGTTGCCCTTGCTTCGGGGGCGCCCGGCGATTGGCTCAAGTCAGCTCCGGCTTTCGCGAGCAGCTCGAAGCCGCGGACCACGGTTGCTCGATCGGCCGGTGACAGTGTCGCCATGACATTCGCGATCAGATCCGGGGCAAGGATCTGGCCGACACGTGAGACGACGTCGCGTCCCGCATCGGTCAGCCAGACCAGGACCCGCCGCTCGTCGCGCTCGTCGCGGATGCGGGCCACGAGTCCCTTCGCCTCCAGCCGTTGCAGCAGCTCCGAAACGGAGTTGCGGCGCAGCCCCAGATGCTCGGCCTGCTCTCCGACGGTCAGGGGACCGCTCGCCGAGAGATGCTGCAGCACCTCCAGCGCTCGGCGCGTGACCGGCAGATCGGCGCCAGGAACCCTCTGGGCCCAGTGGTAGCGCCGGAAGACCTCCGGAAAGAGACGAGCGACGCGCCTGGCAGCCCCTTCGGCAGTGAGCTCGGCGGGGCCGGGCGCGGACTCGGCACCACTCGCTGTCTGGGGGGCGTCGCCCGGTGACGGCCGGCCCTTCCCGTTGGGATTCGATGCGGATCTGCTCGTGACGACCATGTCGGACCGACTATCCTCGGGCCCGCGGATCGCGTCAACGGATCTGATCAGTCGGTACGACGTATTCGGCCGGTTGGGCGGCACGACCGCGCCGCCCCGCGCCCCACGCGCATCGCCAGACCGCGCCCGGTGTTGCGGTACCCGCGAGGGTCCCGGCGTGAAATACGTCGTTCGGCGTAGGCGCCCAGTCAACACCCCAGCCGATACTTCAAGCGAGGCCAACCGCGCCTGTCCGTCCTCGTGTATGGGGGACAGAGCCACGCGGCCGAGGAAGTGCCCGGACTTTGTACAGAGACGTGGGAACCAGAACCGAGACTCGGGACCGAAGCGGAACCGCTCGGCCAGTAGAGGGGGCGTGATGCCGCAGGACACTTCTGGATCCGGACCTCAGCTTGCACGGGGTTCGAGAGCCCTCGCAGGTGGTTCACCCTTGAATACGCCGCCGACTGTCCCCGGCCACGCTCGCGCTGCGCTGGCGGACGTCGTCGTGGGCACGGCTGCGTTGCCCGGCAGGCTCTGGCGCGGCGAGGCCGGGCTGCCCAGACGGCAGGATTTCAGACCGACCCGTCCGCGCAACTGGTCGATCCGGACTCGGCTGATCGCCAGCACGATCCTGCCCATCGTTGCCGTGGCGGGGATCGATCTGACCGCCGGGCATCTGAGCCAGCTGACGGTTGCGGTGCTCCTGGTGGCGGTACTCGTGGCGCTGAACGTGGCTCGCTCGGTGACGCGTCCGATCGAGGTAGTGATCGATCAGGCCTCACACATCGCGGTAGGCGATCTGAGCCAGCAGGACGCGCCCGATCTCTCCGCTCACGGGGAGCTCGGACGGCTGGCGGAGGCTTTCGCCGGCATTCGCCTGTACATGGAAGAGCTGGCCGCACTGGCCGACCGCGTTGCGGCCGGCGATCTGACCCGCGAGGTCACGACCCGTTCCGATCGTGACGGCCTGGCCCAAGCCTTCAGGTACATGATCACGCGGCTCCGGAAGATGGTCACCGAGCTGAACGAGGCCGCGTCCAGCGTGGCCGACTCGGCCGGCACGGTCAACGAGGCCGCCGCCCAATCGGAGCTCAACTCGGGCCAGATCGCCCAAACCATCAGTCAGGTTGCCGCGGGTGCGGCCGACCAGGCCCGCGCCGCGACGGACACAAGCACGGCCATGGTGGAACTGGGCCAGATCACCGAGCAGGTCGGGTCGGGTGCCGCGCAGACGGCCGCGAGCGTCGGAGCCCAGGCGGACGCCATCAACTTGATGGCCCAGGCGATCCGCGAGGCGTCCACGGCTTCCGGCGAGGTCAAATCCGCCGGCGCTGCTGCCGGGAAGGCCGCCGACAAGGGTGCTGCCACGGTCCGCGAATCGGCCTCGGGCATGGCCCGCATCAAGACGGCGGTCGATACGGGCGCGAGCGTGGTGACCAGCCTCGGCGCCAAGGGCAGCCAGATCGGGGCGATCGTCCAGACGATCGACGAGATCGCCGACCAGACGAACCTGCTGGCCCTGAACGCGGCCATCGAGGCGGCCCGGGCCGGAGAACAGGGCAAGGGCTTCGCCGTGGTGGCGGACGAGGTCCGCAAGCTGGCAGAGCGCTCTTCTCGGGCCACCAGGGAGATCGCCGCCCTCATCGCCGAGGTCCAGGGAGGGACCGCCGAGGCCGTGGCCGCCATGCAGGTCGGGGCCAGGGAAGTGGAGACCGGCTCGGAGCTGGCGGAGCGTTCAGCCGCCGCTCTCGAGGAGATCGCCATTGCCGTAGCTGCGTCGAACGCCGCCATGGCCCGCATCACTGGTGCCGTCGAGGCCATGGACGCCGCCTCGTCCAACGTCGTTGCCGCCTCGGACACGATCGCTGCCATCGCCCAGTCCACGAACGCGGCCGCGAGCGCGATGAGCGCCGGCGCTGTGCTCGTCAACGATGCCATCGAGGCGATCGCTTCCATCAGCGAGGAGAACTCCGCGTCGGCTGAGGAGGTCTCCTCCGCCACGCACCAGCTGAGCGAGCACGCCCAGGGTGTCGTGGTTTCGGCCAGCAGCCTGACCGACCTGGCCGCCAAGCTGCGGCGGCTCGTTGCCCGCTGGCGCCTGCCCGAGGAAGAGGACGAGACGGGCGGCTCGCAGCGCAACGCCGCCTAGCTTTCGCTTGTATGCCGAGGCAGCACGCCTCGAGCCCGGCGCGGCCCGGAGGGCGCCTGGAACGGTTCCGCGCCGCCCCGGCCGGGCGGTACTCTGAGATGTCGCCAAAACCGCACCTACGGGAGAACGGCATCGGCTTCTTGAGGCGCCTCCTCGGGGGCGGTGAACCAGACACGGGCGCGGAGATTCAGTCGGGAGCAGCCGACGGGACCCCCTCCCACTCGGAGGGCGTGGTGTCGGGCGAGCCGCTTGCGACTCCGACCGCGCCGCGGCGCGGCGCGGTCGCGGCGTGCCCGTACTGTGCGACGCTGCTCGATCCCGCACCCGAGCGCGGGCGCCTCTGCCCGCGCTGCCGGCGACGGATCGTCGTCCGTCGGGTCGACGGCAGGCGGGTGCTCCTGACTGAGGAGGCGCTCGACGTCTTCGAGGCCGAGCGCGACCGCGAGACCAAGGAGCGCGATTGGACCGGCGAGCGGCGTCGCTGGCTCGGACTGGCCAAAGGCGTGTCGGCGCCGGTTAACCGGGTCGCGCGGCTGGCCGCGGTGCCGCCCTCGGAGGCGGTCGTGGTGGCATCGAGGGACCTGTACCTGGCCGCCGCCGAGCGCGCCGTGCGGACGGCACGGCGGAGCAAGCGCTGGGGGGAGGTGGCGTGGATCAGGCGCCAGCAAGCGGCCGCCATGTATCGCGCGTCCGGCTCCGCCATCCCGCCTCCCGACGAGATCGTGACGCTGCACCGTGCGTGGTCGGAGGCGGCACTGCGCTCGTTCGTCGGTGTCGGGGCACAGGTCGAGCTGGTGGCCGCCGGCTGCTGCGCGATCTGCGAGCGCGACAACGGGCGAGCCTTCCGCATCGCGGACGAGCTGCGGGCGCAGCGTCTTCCCCATGAGGGCTGCCCGAAGGGTCTGTGCCCGTGCGACTGGTGGCCGGTGCCCGGTGCGACGGCGCGCGGGCGACGCGTTCGACGCCGGGCCTCGCCTGGCGCCGACCCGGTCCCCGCGCCATTGCCCGAACCGCGGTCCGGTGCTTCGCCTTGATGCGTCGTGTCGTGAGATCAGGAGGCCCTTCGGGCTTGAGGCGCACAAACCAACACCTACTTCGAGCGGTATGCCCTGGCACGGCTGCTGGCCGACCGTCATGTACGCCGACGCTAGCCGTACTAGCGCGCGGTCTCATGGCTCGTGCGTAGGATGAGCACACTGTGACCGTTCCCGTCATCGACGCGGCCGGGTTGGGGGACCGGGCCCGGCTGACTGCCGCGCGCTTCCTGGTACTCGAGCGCCGCGACATCCGAGAAGCCGTCCGAGTCGAGTTCTGGCTCGTAAGCGGCGTCATCCTCGTGAACGGCACGATCCTCGCCTCGCAGTCGCCGGTCTTCGCGGCATCTTCGGCGGGCGCGGCAGCGGCGATGGCCACCCTGCTGGTTCTGTGGCAGCGCGGAGGTCGAAAGAGGCCTCACCGGATCGCTTTTGCGATCGGGGTCGTGATCATGGCCATGGGCATTGGGGCGTCAACAACGACACCCGTGGTGGCTTCGATGGTGGTGGGCGAGTTCGCGGTGGTAGTGGTCGGGTGCTCGGTCTTCGTACCCTGGGACTACAGATGGCACGGCGCCTTTCTGGTGATGTCGGCCTGCACCCTGGCCGTAGGCTCCGCTCTGAATCGCGTTGACGAAGCCCAGCGAGTCGCCATCTTGCTCGTGGGCATATCGGCAATCTGCACCAGCATCGTGGGGAGTGTGTTCACGAGGCGGCGGCGCGAACGGGCCTGGGCCCAAGAGTTCCGACTGCGACGACAGAGGACGGAACTCCGCCGCACCATCGCGCGCCTCGATGCGGCAAACAAGACGATCGAGCGCCTGGAGGGCATTCTCCCGATCTGCGCCAGCTGCAAGCGCATTCGCGACGGCGCGGACTGGTTCCCGGTCGAGACCTACATCTCGGCCCGAACGTCAGCGCTCTTCAGCCACGGGATCTGCCCCGAGTGCGAGCGTCGCCTCTACGGCGAAGTGACCGGCGAGGCAGTCTGAGCGCCCGAGGCGTGCGCCGCGATCCGCTTCCGGTGCCCTCAAGGGGACTTGGGGACCCGCCCACCAACGGATTCACGAGGGCTCGCGTACTACGCGTAGGCGAAGTACCTAGGTCGATCGCTGCTGGTGGGCGGCGGTCCAGACGGCACGAGCCCATTCCTGCGCTCGTTCGAGTTCACCCGGCTCAAGCCCCTCAAGCTCGTGACGGCGTTTCTCACCCTTGGGCGGAAGATCTCGCTCCATGAAGAAGCTCTCGGGTGGCGCGACCAACCGGCATCCAGCCTTGCGGAGTCGGCCGGCCGCACCCTTGGCCGCGGAGCCCGACAGCAACGCCGCCATCCGATATCGGGTGTCGAAGGAGGCGGCTGGGATGTCCCGCAGGCTCCGCCGAGGCAGTCCGTCCAGGAAGAGACCTAGTGCCGGGCTCAGTCCGTGGCGCTGGGTCGGGCCGCCGACGATCAGGAGGTCCGGCCCCTCCAGGGATCCGGCCGTCGCCTCCGCAGCGGACAGGACCTGCACACTGCCGAGTGTCCCGACGCCGCTCGCGATCGCCTGCGCTACCCGGGCCGTGTTACCGAACGACGAGTCGTAGACAACCACGGTCAGCACTGCGAATCTTCCTTCAGCGATGTTGCCATGCCCGGTCCTGCGCCTGACCGGGGCTAACGGCGACCCAACGACGACGCCCCGAGTCTAGTACCTCGACTGGGAGCCAGCCGGATTCGCGGACCTTGCGTCGCGCCGAGATCGTGTGTGCCGAGGGGGCTTGAGGGCGCACAAACCAACGGATTCACGAGGGCTGGTCTACTATGCGATCAGCGATCGATCACGACACGGACCTCTCCCATCCCCGTGGCCCCGTCCGCATCGGTCAGTCGCTGGTGGGCACACCCAGATAGAAGACTGACCCGTTGTAATCCGTGGCCACCAGGCCGGCCGGTCCCAGAGCCATCTGAACGATCTCACCCGGTGGCACGCTGCCGGACTGGGCCAGCTCGACGAGGCTGAAGTCGTCGCGGAAAGCCCTGATGGCCGTGGGGCCAGAGTAGTCCCGTGTCGGTTCGACGTAGAGGCCGCGGTCTCCATAGCTGACCATCTGGCCGGGCCAGACTGCAGAAGCAGCGTCGTCTCGGCACCAGGTCCTTCCGTCCGTGGAGACCCAGGCCGTCTGGGTGGAGGTCTGGGTCGGGGCGTCGTACGTGTACTCCGTGGCCAGGAGGGCGTGGTCGTTGATCCTCTCGACGGCTGTGTACATGTCCCCGAGAAGAGTTCCCCCCGGCCTCATCCCCGGCACCGCGGCCTGGTCCCATTGGAGCCCATCGGCGGACCACCACAGCGAGGGAGTCACCGTGCCCGCACTCTCGTCGCCGACAACCGCGGCCAACAGCAAGTAGCCGCCGCCGAAGGCAGTGATATCAACCGGAACGATCCCGGCCGGTCCCGGGAGCTGCGATTTCCGCCAGGCGGAGCCATCGGACGAAACCCAGACCAAGGCCTGTTGCCCGTCGTTCGACCATCCGGTGGCGACGTAGCCGATGCTACGAGCGTCGACGGTGCCGACGTTTACCGAGCCGAAGACGGCGGCTGCGCTGTCGTAAATCCAGTGGCGTCCATCAATCGAACGTAGGACGACCGCAACCGGTCGCTTCGCCGGGAAGTCCGCGCGCTGGCCCGCCCAGGTGCCAAGCGCGAGGAGCCCAGCAGGCCCCTCGACGACCCTGACGATCGAGATTGGGAGGCTCAGGCCAGCAGAGGGGGTGATCGTCAGCGCCTGCACGACGGACCAACTCAACCCGTCCGTCGAAGCGTCGATCTGGATCTCCTGGGCGCTGGCGCCCTCGGCCACCGGATCCGGCCGGAATCCCAGGTAGCCCTTGCTCCAGGCGTAGAGGGTGAAGGTCCCCTCCATGCCGTCCTCGCCGCTCGCCTGCGCCGGAAGCCGGCTCTTCTCGACGCTCCAGTTGAGACCCGTCCAGCGGCCCGAGCCGCGCATCCTTGCGCAAGCCATCGAAGTTGCGGTCGGTGCGGCCGACTCCGATACCAGCGGCCAGGTCTCGAGAGTCTGGTTTTCGGTCGGTGTCTGGCTCGTGGCCGAATCCGAGGCCGAAGCCTCTGGACCTACGCTCGGGCTCTCGCCGCCGACCGTGCAGGCAGCGAGGCTGATCGCCATCGCGGCGCTGAGAACGAGCCGCACGTGGAGCCCACGGCCTTGTCTTCCCTCGATCCGATCCATCCGGTTCATCTCTGCGCGCCCTCCCCCGAGCCTTTCGGAACGGTGGTGAGACGGAGTCCTCGCTGGGTCCGTGATGCACACGGTAGGTCGCGGGGCGAAACCCGCGCAGCTGCCCAAGCGGCCGGAAGTCCTGGTGCCCCAAGGGGGCTTGAGCCCCTGATCTCCTTCTTGGCCCAACCCGTGTCGCGTATCGGGACACGCACTCCCGAATCCGGCAGCCGGCTCGTGAGCGGCGCATAGTGCTCCCCGAACGGGTGGCCTCGAGCCGGTCCGGATGGGCCGAGGAATCGCCCGCCGCACACGGAGACGCGGATGTACGGCCGCCGCCGCTGGCTCGCCGTGATCGGGGCATTGCTCTTCGTCGCAATCGTGGAGCTGCTCAGCGACACGGTCCTGGACGCCGCGCTCCAGTTCCCCCTGGACACGGTGCTGGTCGTGGCCGTCGTGGCGGTCGTGGCGGTGACCGCCGCCTGGCGCGCCTTCGGCCAGATCGATCGACTCGCCCGCGGCATCGTCGAGCGGAACACGGAGCTCGAGGCGCGCAACGCCGCCCTGCGGGCGGTCTACGACGTCAGCCTGGCCGTTTCCGGAGGGGCCGATCCACAGCAGACCATCGCCGCAATCCTCGACCGGGCCCGCGACCTGCTCGCCATGGACGCCGCTCTGCTGGCCGTGGACGGTCCCGGCGGCGAGCTCCGTCTGGTTGCCGCGAGCGCCGTTCCGGGAGTCCTGCTGGGCGACCGGCCGGGCGGACCGGACACCGGGCGGTCCGACGCCGATGATCTCGGCGGCTACCTCCAGAGCGGCTGCGAGATACGCGTTTCGGCTCCGGTGGTGCTCGGCGACAAGCGGGTTGGGACACTTGGCCTGGCCTCTCGTGGCGCTCGCCGCTTCTCCGAGATCGAGGTTGGGACCCTGTCGGCGCTGGCCACGCAGGTGGGTCTGGCCCTGGAGGCCGCGCGACTGCAGGACGAGCTGCAGGCGCTGGCGGTGCAGGGCGAGCGAGAGCGCATCGCTCGCGAGATGCACGACGGCCTGGCCCAGGTCCTCGGCTACGTGAACACCAAGTCGCAGGCCGTCGACGAGATGCTGGCCGACGGCCGCGTGGCGGAGGCTCGTCAGCAGCTGGGTGAGCTGGCAGCGGCGGCGCGGTCGTTGTACGTCGATGTCCGTGAGGCGATCCTGTCGCTGTCGTCGCCCGTGCCGCCGGAACGCGGCCTGGCGGCGACCCTGGAGGAATACGCGGCGGTGTACGCGGAATCATCCAAGCTCGCCGTCCGCTTCGAGGCGTCACCCGAGGCGGCCGGAGCGCCTCTATCGGCCGCGGTTCAGGCAGAGGTCTTCCGGATTGCGCGCGAAGCGCTGACCAACGTTCGAAAGCATGCCCGGGCGCAACGCGCCGGCCTGTCGCTGGCGCGTCAGGGTCGCGAGGTCGTTCTTCGCATCGAAGACGACGGCGTCGGTTTCGATGCGAAGCTGCTGACCCAGGGGCCGGAACGGTGGCCGCACTTCGGTCTGGCCGGCATGCGGGAACGCGCCGAGTCGGTTGGCGGCGGCATTTCGTGGCGCAGCGGGCCCGGTGCCGGGACAGTTGTCGAGCTGCGCGTCCCGGTAGGCGGGGCAGCCTCGGCGCCCCCGCCCCATAGTGTCGCCTTGCTCGACGAGACGAGTCGTCCCGCAGGGCAGCACCAGGCGGTACGATCGCCCGCCGAAACGGTTTCGGAGGCAGACTGAGGCCGTGAGAACCGTGCTCGTCGACGACCACACGCTCTTCCGCGACGGCGTGGCCTCGCTTCTCCTGGCGTGGGGCCACGAGGTCGTGGGGCAGGCGTCCGACGGCGCCCAGGCTATCGATCTCGTGGACGAGACGTCCCCCGACGTCGTTCTCATGGACGTTCGAATGCCCAACGTCTCCGGGATCGAGGCGACGGCCCAGATCAAGGCCCGCCACCCCGAGGTCGCGATCGTGATGCTGACCGTGAGCGAGGACGAGGCCGATCTCTTCCGCGCCATCAAGGCCGGAGCGCAGGGTTATCTGCTCAAGAACCTCGAGGCGCCGCAGCTGCGGACCATGCTCGAGGGAGTGGCCAGAGGCGAGCCTGCCATCACGCCGGCAACGGCAGCCCGCATCATCGACGAGTTCCTGCGCACGCCGAACGGCGGCCAGAAGGCCACGCAGCGACTGACCGAGCGCGAGGGCGAAGTGCTCCAGCTGGTCACAGTCGGGCAGCGCAACCGCGAGATCGCCGCGGAGCTCGGGATCAGCGAGAACACGGTCAAGTTCCACCTGAAGAACATCGTCGAGAAGCTGCACGCGCAGAACCGCGCCGAGCTCGCCGCCCGGGCCGTGCGCGAAGGCCTGGTGCCCGATCTGCCGCGCGACCAGGCCCTGAATGAGCGGTTCCATCGCGAACCGCTGACCCGCCAGCGCTGATCCCGCGAGTCGAGCGCTGGGCGAGGGGCACCGACCCGCCGCCCTCGCCCCGCGAGGTCATCAGATCAGGTAGCCAGACGACCACTACCCTGGTGGGTAGGTAAGTCCGTTCTTCCGGCAGATGCACCCGGGACGCGCGGGCGCCATCTTTCGAGCCGAGCAAACCGCACGGCCGAGGCGTCCCATGGGCTATCGGATACAGATCGAGAACGGCAACTGCCTGAACTGCGGCGTCTGCATGGACGTCTGCCCGGTCCAGGCGCTGGATATGAGCCGGCCGCAACGGCCCGGGGTTGAGGGCGCCGGCATCTTCGGCAAGCCGTTCGACTGGATGATGGAGTACCCGGTCCAGGTGGGCGAATGCATCGGCTGCGGTATCTGCGTTCGCGAGTGTCCCACCCATGTCGTTTTGCTCGACACCGTGACCGGCCCAACGCCCCTCGCGGCCCGCCAGGGCCCTATCCACCGGCCCGTGGAGCCGGCCCCGGCCTGGCAAGCTCTCGGCGACGTCACGCGCGAGTCCCTCAAGCCGGCTCGCGTCTCCCCCTGGGGCGACCTCTTCGCGTGGCGGACCAGCGAGCGCCCGAACGACTGGCAGGTCTGGCGCTCCATGGTGACCGACGCTCGCCGGGATCCGATCGCGCCCTGTCAGGAGGCCTGCCCCGCGGGAACGGACGCCGGGCGCTATGTCGGGCTGATCGGCCAGGGTCATTACGACGAGGCCTATGCGGTCGCGGCCGAGGTCAACCCCTTCCCATCGGTCTGCGGCTGGATCTGCACCGCGCCCTGCGAGACGGCCTGCCGTCGCGGAACGCTGGATGAGCCGATCGCGATCCGGCGCCTCAAGCGCTTCGCCGTCGAGGCCGGCAAGCTCCCGCCCGTGGCCGCCCCGAAGAACCGGCGGGCGGAGAAGGTCGCGATCGTCGGCGGCGGGCCTGCCGGAATGTCGGCCTCCTACTACCTGGCCCGCCTCGGCTATGGAGTGACCGTCTTCGAGGCCATGCCCGTGCCGGGCGGCATGATGGCCATCGGCATTCCAGAGTACCGCCTGCCCAGAACGGTCCTGCGCGAGGAGATCGACCGAATCGTCGGCCTCGGCGTGGAGCTCAAGCTGAACTCCGCGATGGGCCGCGACTTCACCCTGCCCGATCTCGAAGCCGGGTACCAGGCCGTCTTCCTCGCCACGGGCGCCTCGCGCAGCCGCAAGCTCGGAGTTCCGGGCGACGACCTGCCGGGCGTGATCCCGGCGACGCTCTTCCTCAAGCAGGTCAACCTGGGCGAGAAGCCGGTCCTGCGGGGCGCGGTCGTGGTCGTCGGCGGCGGCAGCACGGCGATGGACGCGGCCCGGTCCGCGCTCCGTTCCGGCGCAACTTCCGTCACCGTCCTGTACCGGCGCGGCCGGGCCGAGATGCCCGCCCAGGCCGAAGAGGTGGAGGCGGCCGAGCACGAGGGCGTCCACGTCCAGTTCGAGGCTGCCGTCACGGAGGTCGAAGGCTCTAAGAAGGGCATCACCTGCGTGAAGTACGTCAGCCAGCGGCCCAGCGGTCGGTTCGAGGGCGGACGGGCCGTCTACGAGCCCATCCCCGGCAGCGACCGCGAGATCGACGCCACCACGGTGCTCGTGGCGGTCGGCGAGGAGCCCGATCCCTCGATCCTGCCCGCCGGCGCCGGCATCGAGACGAGCGGCTTCTCCGGCATCGTCGCCGACTCAGGCCAGGCGACCGGTCGTAAGGGAGTCTTCGCCGGCGGCGACGTCGTTTCGGGCGCCAAGACGATCATCCACGCCGTGGGCGCCGGCCGGCGGGCCGCCGGCTCGATCCACGAGTATCTGTCCGGCAGCCGGGACGGCGAGACCGAGATCATGGCCACCGTCCGCGTGCCAAAGAAGCCCGAACCGGTGCTCACGGTCGATCTCGCCACGCGGCCGCGAGTCGGCATGGCACTGCCGGACTACCAGCCCGGATCATTCGCGGCTACACAGCCCGGCCTGGAGACGGCCGCGGCCGTAGCCGAGGCGACGCGCTGCTTCCGCTGCGACGCGGTCTACCGCTGTGAACAGGTCCACGTCCAATCGGGACGCGGTCCCAGAGACGGCGGGCCGCACGGCGGCCGTGACGATCGGTTGCCGATCGGCAAATCACCTTCGCCCAGTGTTTCGCCGAAGCTCGCCGCCCCGGCGGGCGACCCCGGCTCCACCTCAGGAGGTCGTGACTGATGGACTCTCCGGCGTTCGGCGCGGCCGAGCAATTCATCGAAGGGACGATCGCCGCCGCGCTCGTGGCACTGTGGCTCCTGGCGGTCGCCCTGCACCTGGCCCGACCATACATGCTGGCCCTGACCCGCAAGTTCACCCTGCGCCTGGGCGCCGACCTGTGGTGGACGATCTACGTCGGGATGAGGGATGTATTCTTGCTCCAGGTCTTCCTGGGCAGCTTCATCTTCTTCTACCCTGACGTGGTCGGCGGCAACGACCTGCCGATCACCGGCGGTCTGGCCGCCGCCTGCGCCTTCGCGGTCCTTCTGCTCAAGCTGATGACCCGCGCCGACGCCGACGCCCGGAGCTTCCAGCTCCAGACGTTCCTCCTCGCCCTGGGAGCCGGCCTCTATCTGGTCCCGTACTTCCTCGGCGTCCAGATGACGACGGTCGGGAGCAGCATCTCCAACCAGTTCGCCTCGGTCCTGGTCAGCTCTCAGAACCCGACGGTCGCGCTGGCCCTGGTCTACGTCTCGCAGGCGCTGGTCGGTGCGATGGGTCTCGTGGCCGTCATCTACAACCTTCGGATCGCCTCGCCCGCCTCGCGCGGGAAGGCCGACGCGAGCGTGGTCGGCCAGCCCGCGGCGCAGAGCTAGGAGAGACCGACCATGAACGACCAGCAAGCTCTCGTCCAGGGGTCGCAGTACTGGATGCTCCTTTCGGTCGCCGCAGTGCTGCCGATCCTGTGGTCCTTCACCCTGGCCCTGCATTTCGCCAGGCCCTACATCCTCCGCTACCTGCAGGGGCTGACCCTCCGGTTCGGCGGGGACGTGTGGTGGCTCAGCTACATCCTCATCCGCGACGGGCTACTCGTCGTGACCTTCGCCCTGAGCGTCATCTTCCTGTTCCCCAACGTCTACATGAACGCCGACCTGGGCGTCCCGATCACGGCCCCACTCGCCGCCCTGGTGCTCTTCTGGGCCCTCCTGGCCAAGCTCACGGGCGACTCGGACGACAATCCGACCACCTTCCGGATCGTCTCGGTCCTGCTCGTGATCGCTTCGATGCTCTACATCATTCCGCAGATCTACGGGGTCGAATCCGGTGACCAGGTGGACGCCTGGAACAGCATCGCCGGCCTGGGCGGGATCCCGGGGGCGCTCGTCAGCGGTGCCAACCCTGACGTCTCCTTCCCGATCCTGAACCTCAGCCTGCTTGGCTTCGCGGCCACCGGCGCGGTCATCTTCGTGTGGTTCATGCGCAAGACGAAGTTCGAGCCGGCCGACATCGCCTAGGCTCGGAAGTACGCCCCTACTCAGGGGAGGCTCCGGCAGTGATAGCCATGCTGGACGACTTCGAGTTCGGAGTGACGACGCCGACGCGCGACGGCGAGCCACGGCGGCCATCGCCGAAGCGCCGCACAGAGAAGGTCGCGACGTAGGACGGCGTTACCCGCGCAGCCTGGTCCGCGTGCCGGGTTTGGCTACTTGAAGTCCTTCATCTTGGTTCCCAGCTTGACCGCCAGCGCGAGCATGTCGGCATCCGAGAGGGCTGACGTGGACGTGCGGTCCAGCCGCAGGAACTTGTCAGTGCCAAGGACGAAGTAGATGGCGTTGATGACGCCGTCTTCCTGGGTGGCGACGAAGTTGTCCATCGGGATGCTCGAGTTCGTCGTCACGGTGCGGCCGAGGGTCTGCTGGCCGGCCTTCTGATTTGCCACGCTCAAGTAGTCGAGCACGAGCAGGATGTAGGCGTCCGTGCCGTCATCGGCCTTGGTCGCCGTGTAGTAGCTGCAACCGAGGACGCTGGAGACAGCGGAAGGCTCGATCTTCTTGAAGGTCTTGCCAGCGAGCCCATCCATGAAGGGTTTGGTGAACTGGCCGCAGATATCCCCGACCACGTAGTAGTGGTCTTTGTCCGGGCGGCTCGGTTCGCCCGGGAATCTTACGAACCCATCGCTGTCGGTGGTGGTGCCGTCGGGGTTCGTCTGAGATGTGCCAGCCGCCGTCGAGGTTGCGTTGGTCTGGGTCGTAGCCGATTGGATGGAGGCAGTCGCAGGGCCTCCACTTGGGCTGGCACCTGACCCACTGCAAGCCCCCAAGAAGACCATCGATGCAATGGCGACAAGCGAGATCACGCTTCTCTTGGTCATGTGCGGACTCCAGACTGGGGCTAGCCGAAGAAGGACCTCGGCACGATTATGGAGGCCCCGGGCGGTCGATGGCGCGAGATTCCGCCCTACCCGCGCCGCTCTGCCGGTATCTCCGCGGCCGCGGCCTCATCTACGATCCAGACCGCACCGGGGCGTCGGGTGCGCTGAACCGGCCAGCGGCGGCCGTCGCGCACCTCGCCGAAGACGTGGCCCAGGGCCTCGGCCTTGCCGGCGCCCCAGGCGACGACCAGAACCGGCGCCGCTTCCAGGAGCCGCGGGTTGATCGTGACGCGGGGCAGATGCGGGCCGATGTGGGAGGGCGCGGGCACGCCCATCGTCCAGGCGAAGCTGTCCAGGGCCGGGCTGTCAGGGAAGCATGAGAGGACGTGGCCGTCCGTCCCCGCGCCGACCAGGATCAGATCGAAGACCGGCCAGTTGCCGTCCGTCAGCGCCAGGTGCGCGGCCATTTCCTCGGCGTATCGGGCGGTGCACCAGGCGGTGTCACGGTCCTCCGCGATGGCCCGATCCACCGGGAAGGGATGGACGTTGGCGGCCGGCAGGGGCACTCCGCCGGGCTCACCGGCACCGCCGCCCAGCAGCACGTCGTCCACGGCGGTCACGTTCGACTCGGGATGGTCGCGCGGGACGAAGCGGTCGTCGCCAAACCAGACGTGGACCTGCGGCCAGGGGACGCGATCGCGCAGCGGCGAGCGGGTCAGGAGGCGGTAGATCGGGATCGGCGTGGTGCCGCCGGTGGTGCAGAAGTCGGCCCGACCGCGAAGCTCGACGGCGTCGATGAGCGCGGCCGCGATTCGGTGAGCCGCCTCACGGGCCACGGCATCCGGGTCCGTGAGAACCACCAGCTCGGGTTCGCCCTGGTTGGCGGGCAGGCCTGGCACGCCGGTTCCGGTCAGTCGCTCCGGCACCGGGGCGAGGTCCGGCTCGCGCTCAGTCATGGCCCTGGCCCCAGCTCCTTCCGGCAGTTCCGCGTGAAGCCGGCTCCGCTCCGATCAAACGGCCCGCCATCGCCAGGACTTCGACGGCCACCGGATCGGCCGTGCCTTCTTCCACCGCTCGCTCCAGCAGGTCTACGTCGTGGAGCCTGGGAGCCAGGAAGGTGCGCCGGACTCGCTCGCGGCCCTTGTCGCGGATTGCCACCTCGACCGTCCGATCGCCCGCTACGACGTCGCCGATCAGCTCGGCCCCGTGCAGACGGGAGGCGATCTCCACCCGCACGGTCGATCCCTTGCCCAGCTCCGAATGGGCCGGGCGAAGCTCGACCTCCACCTTGTGCTCGAGCTGACGGAGGGTGGCCACGCGCCGTCCACCGGCCACGCGTCGCAGGGGCGAGACCACGCTCATCCCCAGCCGGGATGCCAGCCAGGCGACGTGGTAGACGGGTCGCACGATGTTCGTCAACCCAGCCGGGTCGCCCTCTTCCGCGGCGGCGAACTCGACGGCCATCGATCGGACTGCCCACAGGTGCGGCCGAAGGTCCGGCAGGTCGTAGACGGAGGCGAGCGCCTCACGCCAGCGAGCCTGCCGCAGGAGAGCGAAGTCGGCGACGAGGAGTCGCCGGCTTCGCGCCACGTGCGCCATGGCCGCCAGGCGATCCATGCCGTCCCCGGACCAGGACGAGCCGTCGACGATCAGCCGGTCCGCCAGTGGCACGAGCCGATCCGCGCGATGCGATCGGAATTGGGGGTCGTCCGGCCACCACAGAGCTACCGGCAGATCGTGGACCAGCAGCGGCACGATGATCGAGGCGAGGTGCCGGCCGGTCTCCCCGTGGGCGGTCACGTGGATCGTCTCGGCGCCCGTCTCGGCGCGGCCCGTTGCCGTGGTCAGCGCCAGGGCCTCGATCCGGGCATCCAGGCCGGGAGGACCGTCCGGATCCGCGGCCGAGAGGATCAACGAGCGCGACGGGCGGCGTCCGGCCGTACCGGAGATGGTGGCCGCGCAACGCTCGGCCGTCTCGCGACGGCCCGCCACCACGATCAGGTTCAGCACGCTGGAGCGGGCCGCGACGTGCTTCTCCCCGGCGCCACTCGGCTCGCGGGCGGCCGGGGCCCCGTCGGCGCGCGCCCACAACAATCCAAGCTGACGCTCTATCTCGGACACCGAGTGGGCGACCGGCAATGCCGCCGCCCCGGCCGCCCTGGGGGCCTTCAGATTCTTCGCCACCGTCTGCCGTCCCGTTCGATCAGCTCATCCGCGGCCTCCGGGCCCCACGTTCCAGCGGCGTAGTCGGGGAAGCGCGGCGCCGGCATGGCCGCCCAGGCCGCGACCATCGGCGTCACGACCGACCAGGCCGCCTCGACCTCGTCGGCGCGGGTGAAGAGCGAGGCGTCGCCCAGGAGCGCGTCCAGGATCAGCGTCTCGTATGCGTCCGGAGAGTCGACCGCGAACGAGGTGTCGTAGGCAAAGTCCATGTTCACCGTTCGCACGTCCAGACCGAGACCCGGCACTTTGGCCGCGAAGCGCAACATGATTCCTTCGTCGGGCTGGATGCGCATCGCCAGGACGTTCGGCGCCGGGTCGCCCGTGGATTCGCGGAAGAGCCGCAGCGGCACCTCCTTGAACTGGACCGCGATCTCGGTGGCGCGCTTGGGCAGCCTCTTGCCGGCCCGCAGGTAGAACGGGACACCGCTCCAGCGCCAGTCGTCGATCTCGAAGCGGCCGGCCACGAACGTCTCGGTCTCGGACTCGGGATCGACCTCCGGCTCCTGGCGGTACCCCACCGCAGCTTCCCCGGCGACCCAGCCAGGTCCATATTGGCCGCGCACGACATCGCGGCGGACGTGCTCCGGATCCGGAACCGCGATGGCTCGCAGGACCCCGACCTTCTGGTCGCGCAGGGCGTCGGCCTGGAACGACGAGGGTGGCTCCATGGCCACCAGGGTCATGAGCTGGAGGAGGTGGTTCTGCAGGATGTCCCGGCTGGCGCCGGTCTCCTCGTAGAAGGAGCCGCGGCTCTCCACACCGATCGACTCTGCCACGGTGATCTGCACGTGATCCACGTAGCTGCGGTTCCAGACCGGCTCGAAGATCCCGTTGCCGAAGCGGAAGACCAGCAGGTTGCGGACCGTCTCCTTGCCCAGGTAGTGGTCGATGCGATAGACCTGCGACTCGCGCAGAACCTTGGCAAGCTCGTGGTTCAGATGGCGGGCCGATTCGTAGTCGCGGCCGAAAGGCTTCTCGATGACGACGCGCCGCCAGCCGCCGCCGCGCAGCTCGTGGTCCAGACCCACCCGGCCCAGCTGCTGAACGATCTCCGTCACCTGGGAGGGCTGTGTGGCCAGGTAGAAGAGCCGGTTGCCGGCCGTGCCACGCTCGCCGTCAAGCTCGTCCAGCCGCTCGCTCAGTCGATCGAAGCCGCCGTCGTCGCCGAAGTCGAGCTGGTGGTAGGTGATGCGCCTGGCCAGCTCGGCCCAGGCCGCCTCATCGACCGGCTGGACTCGCGAGTACTTCTCCACCGAGGCCCGAACCTCGGCCGCGAAGGCCTCGTCCGAATAGGGCCGTCGGGCCACTGCGACGAGGCTGAACTCCGCCGGCAGCAGGTTCGTGCGCCACAGCTGGTAGATGGCCGGAATGACCCTGCGGTGGGCCAGATCGCCCGTGGCGCCGAACAGGACGAAGGCGCATGGGTCCGGCACGCGCTCGAGGCGAAGCCCCCGACGGAGCGGGCTGAGATCCCCGTCATGGCGTCCTCGGCGCCGGGTGGCGCTCGCCGCTTCCCGCATCTGCCGTGCCGTTCGGGCCGGCGGAGGCTGGCTCGGAGTACGGGCCGGGGTCATCGGCCGATCGAGGCGCGGGGGCCGGGACGCGATGCGCTCACGTCATTCGGTCTTCACGGCGTGGCCGCCGAACTCGTTGCGCAACGCCGCCAGAACCTTGGCCCCGTAGCTGTCGTCCTGGCGGGAGCGGAAGCGGTTGAGCAGGCTGAGGGTGATGACGGGCGCGGGAACGTCCCTGTCGATCGCCTCCTGAACGGTCCAGCGACCCTCGCCACTGTCGGCGACCCAGCCCTTCAGGTGGGTGAGGTCCTGGTCCGCAGAGAAGGCCGAGACGGCCAGCTCGAGCAGCCACGAGCGGACGACCGAGCCGTGGTTCCAGAGGTCGGCTATGGCGGCCAGGTCGAGCTTGTAGTCCGATGCGTGCAGGATCTCGAAGCCCTCGGCGTAAGCCTGCATGAGCCCGTATTCGATGCCGTTGTGGATCATCTTCACGTAGTGTCCGGCACCCGGGCCGCCGGCGTGGAGGTAGCCGTTCTCCGGGGCGAGCGAGCGGAAGATCGGCTCGAGGCGTCTCACCGGCTCGGGTTCGCCGCCGACCATGAGGCAATAGCCGATCTTGAGGCCCCAGACTCCTCCCGAGACGCCCGCGTCGATGAAGCTGACACCGTGCTCGGCGACTTTGGCGTGGCGCCGGACCGAGTCGTGGAAGTTGGAGTTGCCGCCGTCGACGATCGTGTCAGCCGGCTCGAGGAGCTCGAGCAGCTCGTCGATCATGGCCTCGGTCACGTCGCCCGACGGGACCATCACCCACACCGCGCGGGGCTTCGCGAGCTTGCCGACCAGCTCCGCGAGCGTGAAGGCGCCGTCGGCACCCTCGGTCATGATCTCACGGGTCTTCTCGGCGGTCCGGTTGTAGGCCACTATATGGTGCTTATCGGGGAGCAGGCGCCGGACCATGTTGGCGCCCATCCGCCCGAGTCCCACGAAGCCGAGTTCCATGGCCTAGGCCTCCTTGAGGGCTGCGGCGAGGGCTCGCGCGACTGCGGCCAGGCCGCGGTCCGGGTCCCCTCCGAGGTTGATTCGAAGAACCGGCAGCTTGTGGTCCTCAAGCGTCCGTGCGTCGCCGATGGCCTGGGCGTCGATGAGCTGGCCGAAGGTGTAGGCCTTGCCGGGGATCTCCAGGTCGTCGGGGTGCTCGGAGACGAGCTGCAGGAACCACCCGATCGGCGCGCCGCCCTTGTGGAGCTGGCCGGTAGAGTGCAGGAAGCGCGGCCCGTAGCCGACGGTGGTGGCGCGGTGGGTCCCATCCCGGAGCTGAGTGCGGATGCGGTTCAGGGCGGCGTCCCGCTCCGGGGTCTGGGCCACGTACGCCTGGATGGAGGCGTAGCCGTTTGCCGCCAGTTTGCCGAGGTGGGTCTTCAGGGCGGCGGTGAGCGCCGCTTCGTCCGCCACGTCGAGGGCCGAACCCCCGGACTCCGCTTCCTGGCCGCTCTCGAAGGCGGCGATGACGGCGCGGGTGTTGGCCTTGGATTCCTCGACGTTGGGCTGATCGAACGGGTCTATCTCCAGCACGGCGCCGGCGAGCGCGGTGGCGACCTCCCAGCGGACGAACTCGGCGCCGATCTCGATCCGGGTGCCGACTTCGATGCGGATGACCGGGTGACCGGCCGCGGCAAGCTCGGCGAGGCGGGCGTCCACGCTCGTGCCGATGGACGGGTCCGGGCCGGCGGAGCCGGCGAGGGCGATGCGGACGAAGACGCGGTCGCTGCCGTATGCCGCCGGGGCAGCGAGCGGCTCGCCTTCCACGGGCACCACGCCGACGCCCTGCTTGCCCGTGCTCTCGGCGACAAGCTGCTCGACCCAAGGCCCAAAGGCGGCCAGCTCGCGGTCGATGACGAAGGTCAACTTGTCACGGCCCTGCCTGGCGAAGGCGCCGATGGCCAGGCCGAGGGAGAGGCCGGGGTTCTTCGCCGGGTCGGGTTGACCGCAGGCGATGACCATCGCCCGGGCCTTCTCGAGGAGCGCGTCCAGATCGATCCCGAGTAGCGCTCCAGGGACGAGGCCGACATAGGTGAGGGCCGAGTACCGGCCGCCGACGTCGGGCGGGTTGAGGAAGACCTCGCGCAGCTGGTCGTGGTGGGGGATCGAGCGGAGGCTCCTGTCCGGGTTGGTGATGGCGACCATGAAGTCGCCCGGCTGGGTCGGCCGGCCAATCCCGGCGGTCTCGAGCGCGTTCTCGATCCGGGCCCACTGATACGCCTGGAACGAGAGTGACTCGGCCGTGGTGCCGGACGCGGTGGAGACCATGAACAGCGTCGCCGTCGGGTCCAGGTCGTCGAGCGTGGCCGACACCGCGGCCGGATCGGTGGAATCGAGGACGCGGACCGGCGTGCCGTCCTTCGCCGTCTCGAACACGCGGGTCAGGAGGGCGGGGGCGAGGCTGCTGCCGCCCATGCCACCCAGTACGGCAGTGGTGTAGCCCTGCTCGCGGAGCGCGGCCGCGAACGCCTTCAGCTCGCCGGTCTCGTCGGCGAAATGGAACGGCGCCTCCAGCCAGCCGAGACGCGTGGCGATGGCTCGCTGGACCACGTCCTCACTCGACCACACGGCGGGATCGCGGCGGCCGATCGCCCGATCCGCCCAGTTCTCCTTGACGGCACGGTCCCGGGCCGCGGCCAGGGCTGCATCAAGCTTCGCGTCGTCGAGCGTCAGTTCCAGGTCCAGAGATCTGGCGGGAGTCGGTTCGGTCATTTGCGGCGACCTCGTGACTGGCGGGGATTGGGGCCGATGGGGGGCTTTGCTTCGGGCGCGGAGCGGTCGGGCTCAGCGGGTTCGATTGGCTGGGTGCGCGGCTTGAATGCCGCCGGCCTCCTCCTCGATGGCGCGGATCTTGCCGACCCGGCGGAGGTGGCGCGGTTCGCCGCTGAACGTGGCGCCGAGGAACGATCGGGCGCAGGAGACGGCGGTCTCCACGCCGATGACGCGCGCCCCCAGGGTGAGCACGTTCATGTCGTCGTGCTCCACGCCCTGGCCGGCGGAGTAGGTGTCGTGGCACAAGCCGGCCCGGATCCCGGGCACCTTGGACGCTGCGATCGAGGCCCCGACACCGCTGCCGCAGACCAGTATGCCCCGATCCGCCCGGCCCTCCAGGATGGCCAGCGCCAGGGCGCGGCTGTAGTCCGGGTAGTCGTCTTCGGGGTTGGAACCGTCACCGCCCAGGTCGATGAGGTCGTGGCCGAGCGGAGCCAGCCTGGCCAGCAGCTCGGCCTTCAGTTCGGCACCGGCATGGTCCGCTGCCAGCGCGACGCGCATCTTGGCCTCCTTTCAGCGGGCCTCTGGGCCGGGTTCGGCGCTGGGCACGCGACCGTGCAGCCCTTCGCGGACGACCTTGCGGCCGATCTCGGTGACCCGTTCGACGGTGAAACCGAAGCGGCGCAGGACCTCGTCGCCGGGGGCCGACGCGCCGAAGTGGTCGATGCCGACGATCGCGCCTTCGTCGCCGGCGTAGCGCTCCCAACCGAACGGGCTGAGAGCCTCAACGGCGAGGCGCTTGCGGGACGCCTGCGGCAGAACGGACTCGCGATAGGCCGCATCCTGACGCTCGAACCCCTCCCAGCTGGGCAGGCTGACGACACGCGTCCGGATGCCGTCCTGCTCCAGCGCCACTGCGGCGCCGACCGCCAGCTGCAGCTCGGATCCTGTACCGATCACGATCAGGTCCGGCCGCGCCGCGTCTCCGGATGCGTCCAGCAGGACGTACCCACCGCGAGCCACGCCGGCCCGGGCCTTCTCGGCCGTGCCCGCCAGAACGGGGAGCTTCTGGCGAGACAGGATCAGGGCCGTGGGGCCGTCGCCGCGTTCCAGCCCGCAGCTCCAGGCCGCGGCGGTCTCGTTGGCGTCGCCGGGCCGGATGACGTCCAGGTTGGGGATGGCCCGCAGGGCCGCCACGTGCTCGACCGGCTCGTGCGTGGGTCCGTCCTCGCCGACCGCGACCGAGTCGTGGGTCCAGGCATAGACCACCCGCAGGCGGGTGAGCGCAGCCAGCCGGACGGAGCCGCGCATGTAGTCGCTGAAGACCAGGAACGTGGCGGCGTAGGGGATGAGCCCGCCGTACAGGGCGATGCCGTTGGCGATCCCGCCCATGGCGTGCTCGCGGACGCCGAATCGGATGTTGCGGCCGCCGGGGTTGTCGGCTTCGAAGAGCCCGCCGCCGGCCACGTCCGTCAGATTCGACTCGGAGAGGTCGGCGGACCCGCCGAAGAGCTCCGGCACGGCGCCGGCCAGGGCGTTGATCGCCTCGCTGCCGGCTTTGCGCGTCGGCACCTGATCGCCGGCGGCGTAGGTCTTGAGGCCGTTCGCCCAGCCCTCGGGGAGGCGGCCGTTCCAGCGGCGGTCCAGCTCGGCGGCCTCGGCCGGGAAGTCGCGGCTGTAGCGGACCAGTTCCTCTCGCCACGCGGCGACGAGCTTCTGGCCGGCCGGGATCGCCTCGCGGAAACGATCCAGGGCAGCGTCCGGGACGTAGAAATGGCGGTCCGGGTCCCAGCCGTAGAACTCCTTGGCGCCGCGGACCTCGTCCTCGCCGAGCGGTGCACCGTGCGCCTTCTGCGAGTCGTGCTTGGTCGGGGCGCCGTAACCGATGTGAGTTCGGACCGCGATCAGGCTGGGTCGTTCGTCGGCTCGAGCCGCCGCTATGGCCGCATCGATCGCCGCAACGTCATTTCCATCGTCGACGCGCTGGGTGTGCCAGCCGTAGGCATCGAACCGCTCCGGCACGTTCTCCGTGAAGGCCATGGCGGTGGGTCCATCGAGCTGGATGTGGTTGTCGTCGTACAGGAAGACCAATCTGCCGAGGCGCAGATGCCCGGCCAGGGAGGCGGCTTCGGCCGCGATCCCCTCCTGGATGTCGCCGTCGGAGCAGATGGCGTAGACGTAGTGGTCGATCAGGTCGTGGCCGGGCCGGTTGAACTCGGTCGCCAGACGGCGCTGCGCGATCGCCATGCCGACCGCGTTGGCGAAGCCCTGGCCGAGCGGGCCGGTCGTGGCCTCAACCCCGGCGGTCATGCCGTGCTCGGGATGGCCGGGCGTTCTGGAGTCCCACTGGCGGAAGGATTGGAGGTCCTCGATCGTCAGCCCGTAGCCGGTCAGGTACAGCAGCGAGTACAGGAGCATGCTGGCGTGCCCGGCGGACAGCACGAACCGGTCGCGGTTCGGCCAGCTTGGATCGGTCGGGGAGTGGCGCAAGAAGCGGGTCCACAGCGTGTACGCCATCGGTGCCATCCCCATCGGCGCTCCCGGATGGCCCGAATTGGCGTTCTGGACAGCATCCATGGACAGTGTCCGGATGGTGTCGATTGCCAGCCGGTCGATGTTCTCGGCCGCAGCGGTCATTCGCTCTCCAGCTCCCCTTGCCAGCACGATGGCTCGGTCTTGCCCTGGCAGATCCCGAGGTCGCGCCGTCTGGCCCGGCAGGCGCGCTCTGCCGGGCCGTCGATGCTCGACTAGAACGTCTCGAGTGAGAGTCCGGCAGCGCGACCCGACTGCCCATTCGAGGTGGGTGCGAGAGTGCCGGACCGGCTGGAGCGACACCTGCGTCCCGATGACGGCGTCATTCTACGGCCCGGGGCCGTTACGGCGATGAGGCGAAGCTCCCGGCCCGGCAGGCGTCCAGCCTCAACCCCCGTTGCGAGTCCGTGGCGGGCTGGTACACTCGGCGATCAGGCAGCGTTCGCGATCGAGGATCGGGCGATGCCTGCCGGCAGGGCCCCGGCCAACGGTCCCGTTCCAGGGTCGGCGGAACGCGAGGAAGCAAGATGCGGATCTACGAAGGCAGTCCGCGCCAGAACTACGAGGAAGTCCTGCGCTCGATCGGCGCGTTCCTCGATCAGCGCGGCATGCGCGAGATGCTGGTTGTCGAAGCCCCCGATGGGTTCATCGTCCAGGGGCTGGTCGTCGAGACGTCCTCAGTCGGCGCGTGGTCAGATCATCTGGGCACGCAGACCAAGGAGACGTTCACCTTCCTCGACGACGACATCGCGCGGTTCATGGAGGAAGGCCACGCCAGACGCGACAGCCAGCAGAGCGCGGTGACCTGGGGCCAGTCGGGCTACTATGAGCAGGCGTTCCGCATCATCGGTCGATATGTCGATGAACAGAAACCGCGCGACATCTTCTTCTTCGAACAGGACGGCGCGTTTGTCTTGCGGCTGCTGATGGGGACGCAGACCGGCAGCCGGCACGTTATCGCCGAGTTCACTCGCGACGAGGTCGAGGCAATGATCGCCCAGGCCCCGGACTTCCGAGGCGACAAGGCCGCCAAGCCCCAGCCAGGAGCCTGAGCCGGCTCGATTGGGTCGAAGGCGGCTAGAGGAGGTAGGCCATGAAAGCGCTCTTCAAGTACACGGTGGTCGGGCTTCTAGTCATCCTCGCCGCGCTCATCATCATCCCGCTGCTCGTTCTGGCCGGTCTCTTCGTCTGGCTCAAGCTGACCGAAGAGGGCGACGAGGAGTCGCTCGAACTCGACCAGGAGAACGTCTAGCGGCCCCAGCCACCGCTCCGACTGAGCCTCGCCCGGGCCGCCAGCCCGGGCGATCGCGTTTCCGGCTCTCGTTTCGCGGCCGTCTTGCCGCCAAGTAGGAACCGCTCGCGATGATTCGTACGATCCATCGTCCCCGCTTTGGCGGGATGGAAGCAGCTCCGAGCGCCCGCGTTCGCCACCTGGCCGAGCTTGCGATCCTGCTGGTGATGCTCACCTGGGGCGCAAACGTGGTCGCCGTCAAGGCAATCCTGTCCGATCTGCCGCCGGTCCTCTTCGCCTTCGTCAGATTCGGGACGGCTTTCCTGGTGCTGCTCGCGTTGCTGCGCTGGCGCGAGGGCAGCGTTGGGCTGCCCCGCGGCGACATCCTGCCCCTGGTTCTCCTTGGTCTGGCCGGATTCGGGTTGTACCAGGATCTGTGGGCGACTGCCCTGGGCAGAACTACCGCGGCCAACTCCGCTCTCATCACGGCTGGCACGCCGGTCTCCACGCTGCTCATCGCCGCGGCAATCGGCTCCGACAAGCTGTCGCCGACCAAGGCATTGGGTGCGCTCATCGGCTTCTCGGGAGTGGTGGCGGTCGTGGCTGCAACCCATGGCTTCGGCTTCACCGGGGCATCGAGCGGCGACATCCTGACGTTCCTGGCCACGATCTGCTGGGCTTGCTACGTGGCCTTCGGGGCGCCCGTTTTGCGACGCCACTCACCGCTGCGGACGGCGACGTGGGCGATCGGCTTTGGCTGTCTTGGCATGCTGCCGCTGGCGGCCTGGCAACTCACGTCGTTCGACCCATCGCGAATCCACGCCAGCACCATCGGGCTCTTCCTGTTCTGCTCGCTGCTAGCAGCGGCCGCGGCGAACGTGGTCATGTTCGAGGCGGTAAAGGTGCTCGGCCCGACTCGCGCCATGCTCTTCCAGTTCCTGATCCCGGCCTTCGCGGTGGCAATGGCCGCCATCTTCCTGGGCGAGGAGATCGTCGTGGGCCAGCTCGCCGGCGGCGTCGTCATCGTGCTCGGGATCCTGGTCGCTCGCTCGGGCGGCCTCGCCGCGCGGTTCGGGTAGCGGGCCGGTCGGCGCCGCGGTCTGGCCAGTTCCGCTCCCGCTCCCGTGCCCGTGCCCGCCGCGCCCGCGCGGGGCCCGTTACTCCCAGCGGAAGGTGCGATACGCCAGACCCGCCGCGACCACAGCGATGGCGGCCACGATGCCGAGCTCCACGATGTTGGAGCCGCGCCCGATCCACGGGTCCTGCAAGGCGACCGCGACGTGGGTCAGCGGCAGGGCCTTGGCGACCTGCTGCATCGTCTCCGGCATCACCTCCCGCGGAGGGCCCACTCCGGAGGTCATCTCAGAAACGAAGAAGAGGACCAGGCCGACCGCCTGGGCGGCCTGCGCGTTGGGCAGGACTGCGCCCAGGAGGATGCCGATGGCGACGAAGCTCATGGTGCACAGAACGAAGGCGAACAGGACGCCGACCGCAGAGACGGGGCCATGCGCTCCGTCCACGCCCATCCCGAGAACGACGATCGCCACGCTGCCCAGGATGGCAATCAATGCGCCGACGCACAGCTGCGAGGCGAGAAGCGCCCAGGGCGACACCGAGGAAGCACGGAAGCGGCGCAGGACGCCGCGCTCTCGGTAGCCGGCGAGGTGGATCGGCAGGCTGATGAACCCGATGGAAGCTACCACCAGCCCCATGAAGCCGGGCACCAGGTAGTCCATCGGACCGGCGCCGCCCCAGATCTTGCCCTTGGGGTCCGGCGTGTTGCCGAAGACGCCGCCCATGACGAACAGCACGAGCAGCGGGAAGGCGAGCGAGAAGATCATCGTCAACGGCTCTCGGATGAAGAGCTTGATTTCGACCCAGGTGAGCTTGGCAAGCTGGCGCATCGGTCAGTCCCGCATCGAATGGCCGGTCAGGCGGAGGAAGACCTGCTCGAGCGTCGGGCGCTCGACCCGCAGGTCGTCCGGCACGATGCCGTGCTCCACCAGAGCCGCGGCCACCAGCGCCAGCACGGGTCCGCTCCCGTCAACCTCGACCTGATCGCCGTCGCGCTTCACAGCGGTCACGTGGGCGACCTTCTCGAGGAAAGCCACGTCGGCGACCGACGTGCTGAACTGGACCCGCACGCCCGAGGGCTCGGCCGCTATCAGGTCCTGAGGCGAGCCCGCGGCGACGATCCGGCCGGCGTCCACGATGGCGACCCGATCGCACAGCCGCTCGGCCTCTTCCATGAAGTGGGTCACGAGAACGATGGTGCAGCCCCGGTCGCGGACCTCACGGATCAGGTCCCAGGTGGTCAGTCTCGCGGCAGGATCGAGCCCGGTGGTCATCTCGTCGAGGAACACGACGCGCGGCTCGTTGACCAGCGCGAGGGCGATCAGCAGCCGCTGTCGCTGGCCGCCGGAGAGATTCCCGTAGCTTCGGCGGGCGAGGGAGTCGAGGCCCCAGGCGGCCATGAGCGCCCGCCAGTCGACGACCCTGGGCGAGAAAGACGCGAACAGGTCGAGCGCCTCCCAGACGCGCATCCGGTCGGGCAGGGCCGATTGCTGCAGCTGTGAGCCGATCGAGCGGCGCAGATCGGCGGCATCGGTGCGAGGGTCAAGGTCGAGGACCCGCACCGCGCCCCCATCGCGCTTTCGCAGTCCCTGAAGACATTCCACGGCCGTGGTCTTGCCGGCGCCGTTGGGTCCGAGCAGCCCGAAGATTTCACCCTCGCGGACGTCGAACGAGATGTCGTCGACGGCAACGACCGAGCCGTAGGTCTTGCGCAGGTTCTCGACGGCTATGACGGCCTGGGGCAATTGCTCTCCTCGATCCATCTCGTGGTGCGCCGGCGGCCCTCGGGGCGGACCCCACCAGTACGGGTCGGTATCCTCTCCTCCATGCTACGCGACAGCCAGGGGCCGGCGCGCGATGCCGATTCCGCCCCTGCCCCCATTCCGCCGCTCCGGCCCGGCCAGCCGCCGCTGGCCTTGCTCGTCGACTACGACGGCACGATCGCCCAAACGGACGTCGCCGACAAGATCCTCTACCACTTCATCGGCGAGCGGTATCGCGTCGACGACGAAGCCTACGATGCCGGGCTCATCGGCTCCAGAACGCTCTTCGAGGGGCAGGTCGGGTTGCTGCCAGGCGACCCGGCGCCGGTCGTCGCGCTCGCCGAGGCGCAGCCTCACGATCCGATGTTCGCGTCGTTCGCCCGTCTAGCGCTCGAGCTGGAGATCCCCATCGAGGTCGTGAGCGACGGTTTCGGCTTCTACATCGAGGCCGCGCTCCGACGGCTCGGTTCTCCGCCCGTCCCGGTGATCACGGCTCGAACAACGTTCGACGGCGAGCGCACCGAGATGACCTTTCCCAACGGACACCCCAACTGCCTCGTCTGCGGAACCTGCAAGCGGCAGCGCGTGCTCGCCCACCAGGCCGCCGGCCGAGTCGTGGCCTTCATCGGCGATGGGGAGAGCGATCGCTATGCCGCGGCCTACTCGGACGTGATCTTCGCCAAGCGGAGCCTGATCGAGCTGTGCCGCAAGGAGGGCTGGGCGTTCACGCCGTGGCACGACTTCGCCGAGCTGCAGACCTGGCTCGAGACGACCGTGGCCGCCTGGCGAGCCGATCCGGACACCCTGCGGCGCCACACGCCGAAGCCCTTCATCTGCGGCCCGGAGCTGTGGGGCCCGGGGCGGGAGAACCCTCCCGGACCCTGGCGGCGAGCCGGCTAGGTCGCGCGCTCGCGGGCCGCGAGGACCCCGCAAACCCCGAGGAGCGGCGTTCAGCCGGCCACGGTCATGGCCCTGTCGGGCCGTAGCAGGAAGGGCGGCAGGTAGGCGGGGATGTTGGAGAACGGCAGGACGTCGGGGTGGAGGGCGATTCCGAGCGCGTCGTTCATGAACTGCCTTCGGGCCTGGATGCGCTTCCACACCGCGGGATAGGCCGCCGCCAATGCCTCACGCAGCGATCCATCCGCGAGTGCCAGGCCATCCTCGATGTTGGTCGTGAAGTACTCGCTGCCGGTTGACGGGATGACGTCCACCTGGAGCGCCATGCCGGAGCGCAGCTCGATGCGCGACCCGCGGGAGATAGGGGAGTTGACCCACTCGTCGTTGTGGATCTGGTGTCCCGGGTTCAGCGAGACGCCGAAGAACGCATCGCCGAGGCGGCGATCGATGATCTCGTGGAGGACGCCCCCCGTCTGCCCGACGCGCAGGGCGCCATACCATTCCGCGATCGCCTCGAAATACGGCCCCACAAGGCGCTCCACGTAGTCCTCGATCCTGCCGGGCAGCTCGTCGGAACCGGCGACCACGAAGCCGGCCCGGCAGTTGAGCGCGCCCCACACGCCGAACGCGACGGTGAACGGGTCGCCGCGCTCGATCCGACGATCGCCCGGACTGAGCAATCCGAGCGATGCCCGCTGTCCCGCCGATAGCATGAGGTGACAGGACAGCGGCATTCCGTTCCAACGGAGGAGGCTCACCGCCTCGCTTTCGGTCATCCCCGGCTCGAGGCCGAACAGCAGGCGCCGGATCCCATCCGACGTCTGGCAGGCTGCGTACTCGAACGCGGCGAGCTGCTCGATCTCGTTGACCACACGCAGACCATCGGCGGCATCGATCAGAATGCCGGTCGCGTTCTCGACCGCGCCGCTCGGGCCGGTCAGGCGCCGCAGCTCGTCCACGAGAAAGGCCGGCGCATCGATCGCCTCGCGGCTGGCGTACGTCTTCCAGCCGATGACGCCGACCCGTTTGCCCGGCCCGATCCCCTCGCCGGCCAGGATCTCGGAAAGCGGCGCCGACCGGTCGCGTGGCTGACCCGGCAGGCTCAGGTCCTGGAACAGAACCGTCCGCATCGCGAGGGGCGCCTGGGCCGCCATCGCCCGGCACTCGTTGCCGACCAGGATCGCCGGCTCGCCCTCCGGCCCGAGCACGAGGACGGCCTCCTCGAAGCGGGGGTCGAACCCGGTCAGATAGGCCAGGCCGGCGCTGTGCTCGCGATCGGCGTAGACGACGAGCCGGTCGTAGCCGCTTTCCTCGGCACGGCCACGCAACGCAGCCAATCGGGCCTCGTAGACGTGCGGCGGTATCTCCGGCCGTGCCTGGGGCATGCCGAATTCGGGCAGGCGTATCTCGGCAAGTCGCGCGTTGACCACGGCGTCTTCCGGTCAGGCCTTGGGAGGCGACCACGGTCGCGCCCCGGTCGCGCCCCGCACGATGTCCACGAACTGCTCGCGCCCTTCGGCCGACATGGGAGTTGACACAACCGTACGGTATGAGGCTATCATAAACGTCTGTGTGACAACGTTTGCATAAGCCGCCGGCTCATCGTCGGGGACGAGTTCGATCAGTGGAACCAGACCGTCGGGCGAATCGTTTGCCCAAGTCCCAAGCCAGACGGTCCCGCTGCATTTCGAGTTCGGCCCGGGCGCCAGGGTCCTCCTGACGGCGGCGACGGAACTCGCGACCGCTTTTGAGCGTATGTGCGATCAGTCGATCAGTCGACGGGAGATCGGAGGCTAGATCGACGGCGGAGAGGAGGCCCGGCAGCCCAGACCGGAAGACAGTCAAGGCAATCGGATAGTAATCCGAAGAACTCCAGTGGAGGAAGGATCCTATGTTCAGTACTCGCAAGGCGGCAGCCCTCGTAGCGGTTGTCGCACTCGTTGCCTCGGCGTGCTCGAGTTCGGCGGCGACTGCCGTCCCGACCGCAGCCCCAACTGAGGCCCCTGCAACCGCGGCCCCTGCAACCCCGACGGCGGCGCCAAAGGCGTGCACGGTCGGCGTTTCGTGGAACAACTACCAGGAAGAGCGCTGGGCCAAGTGGGACGAGCCGGCGATCAAGGCCGCGCTCACCAAGGCCGGCTGCACCTACATCTCCAACGACGCGAAGTCGTCGTCTGACACGCAGGCGTCGAACGTCGACGCTCTGATCAACCAGGGCGCGGGGGTCGTGATCATCCTGGCCCAGGACGGGACCGCCATCAAGCCAGCTGTGGCCAAGGCCCTCAACGCCGGCATCCCCGTCATCGCCTATGACCGCCTGATCGAAGATCCGGGCGCGTTCTACCTCACGTTCGACAACGTCCTGGTCGGCAAGCTGCAGGCCGAGGCGCTGCTGAAGGTCAAGAGCAAGGGCAACTTCGTCGTCATCAAGGGCAACAAGGCCGACGCCAACGCAGACTTCCTGCGCGCGGGCATGGTCCAGGCTGGCGTCCCCAAGGTCGGCGAGAGCACCGCGGACCTCAAGAACGTCGGTGAGACCTACACGGACAACTGGGATCCGGCCAACGCCCAGAACGAAATGGCCCAGTACCTGACCAAGAACAACAACAAGATCGACATTGCGTTCGTTGAGAACGACGGCATGGCCGGTGGTGTCATCGCCGCTCTCAAGTCCCAGGGTATGGCGGGCACCGTTCCGGTCTCCGGCCAGGACGGCGACGCCGCGGCTCTGAACCGCGTCGCCCTCGGAACACAGACAGTGGACGTCTGGAAGGACGCCCGCCTGCTTGGTGACGCTACCGGGCAGGTCGCCGCCCAGCTCGCCAAGGGCACGAAACTCGCCGATGTCACCACCGACAAGTACGGCCCGGCGAAGATCTTCGACACCCCGGGCGGCAACAAGATCAACTCGATCCTCATCATCCCCCAGGCGATCACCAAGGACAACCTCCAGGTCGTCCTCGACGCCAAGTGGATCGACAAGGCCACGCTCTGCAAGGACGTGAAGGCAGGCGCCGTCACGGGCTGCTAACAGCTCGAGACGCCAGGTAGTCAATCTGCGCGCCCTGCACCCGGGATTCCGCGGTGCAGGGCGCGTACCATGAGGCCGCAGGCTTTTTGATCCAGGGGTAATCGAGAGGCTGACGATGACTCAGGTTGCTGGAGACACGGGGGCAGAAGAACCTCGACGGGCGTGGTCGCGCTGGATTCGGCCGATAGGCGCCGGAGTCAGGGCTGTCCAGTTGGGCGCCAGGACGATGGAAATCGACATCCGGCTGGCCGGCATGATCCTGACGTTGATCGGCATCTGGGTCGGCTTCGGCTATGCCTCCGATGGGCTCTTCCTTACGCCGCGCAACCTCTACGACGTCTCCGTTCAGAGCGTGCCGGTGGCGATCATGGCCACGGGTATGGTCCTGATCATCGTCTCCCGGAACATCGACCTCTCGGTGGGGTCGATCATGGGCTTCACCGCCTACATGGCGGCCATGACCCAGCGGATCTGGCTGACGGAGGACCTCCACCTTGCATACGGTGGGTTCGAGATCTGGATCATCGCGCTGCTGGTTGCGATTGCGTTCGGCGCGCTGATCGGAGCCCTCCAGGGCGGCCTCATCGCCTACGTTGGGCTCCCGTCGTTCATAGTGGGGCTGGGCGGACTCCTGGTCTGGCGCGGCCTGATCTTCAAGGTCCAGCAGGGCCAGACCATCGCCCCGATGGACATCAACTTCTCCATCATCGGTGGCAATCTGCCGCAGGGTTCGATCGGTGACGTGTTCACCTGGCTCGTCGGGATCGTCGTGTGTGCTGGCATCGTCTACGCCCTGCTGGCCAGCCGGCGGAAGCGCCGGGAATACGGCTTCCCCGTCAGGCCCCGGTGGGCTCAGGCGATCCTGATTGTCGGCGGCTGCGCGACAGTCCTCGCGGCCGCGTGGGTCTACAACAGCTACCCGCTACCGCCGCTGCTGGCCACGAAGTACGCGACCGAGCACGGCATCACGGAGCCGGCCGGTGGTCTGATAATCCCGGTCGGATTGGCCGTCCCCGTCCTCCTCCTCGGAGCCATCACGCTGGCCATGATGTTCCTGGCCACGCGCCGGCCCTTCGGACGATACGTCTTCTCGATCGGCGGCAACCCCGAGGCCGCCATCCTCGCCGGTATCAACACGAAGCGCACGATCTTCGGGACGTTCGTGCTCATGGGGATCCTCTGTGCCATCGCCGGAGCCGTCCAGGCCTCCCGCCTGGATGCCGGCGTTACGAGCACCGGCACGAACTACGAGCTGCTGGTCATCGCCGCAGCGGTGATCGGGGGAACCTCGCTCGCGGGCGGCATAGGGACCATCCCAGGCGCCGTCCTGGGCGCGGTCGTCATGCAGTCCCTCAAGTCGGGTATGGTCACGATCGGCGTCGACTCGCCTATGCAGGATGTGGCAGTGGGGACAGTGCTCATCCTGGCGGTGGCCCTCGACACGGTCATCCAGCGGCGCCAGAAGTAGGCCAGGAGCGAGACGATGAGCATGTCAACGACTGATCAGGCTCCAGCCACCGCGACCGCGGCCGCCAGCCCCGCTCCGCTGGTCGAGATGCGCGACATGTTCGTCGCTTTCGGCGGCGTGCACGCCGTCCAGAACGTGACCGTGGATCTGCGCGCCGGCGAGGTAGTGGGTCTGGTAGGCGGCAACGGCGCCGGTAAGACCACTCTGATGCGCGCCCTGTCGGGAGCGCATCCGGCGGACTCGGGCGAGATACTGATCGACGGCCAGCCCGTCTCGATCCCGAACCCGCGAGCCGCCAAGGCCATGGGCATCGAGACCATCTATCAGACACTTGCCCTGGCGGAGAACGTGGATGCGGCGGCCAACCTGTTCCTGGGCCGCGAGCTCAAGACCCGGATCGGCTCGCTCGACGACGCGGCCATGGAATCGGCCACCCGCAAGGTCATGGGGCGCCTGAACCCGAATTTCCAGAACTTCAAGACGCCGGTTGTGTCCCTCTCCGGCGGTCAGCGGCAGGCCATCGCCATCGCTCGGGCCATCCACTTCAACGCCCGGATCTTGATCATGGACGAGCCCACGGCGGCCCTCGGTCCGGCCGAGACGGTGCAGGTGCGCAACGTGATCAAGCAGCTGAAGTCCGAAGGGATCGGCATCTTCCTGATCAGCCACGACATCCACGACGTCTTCGACCTGGCCGATCGGATCAGCGTCATGCTCCACGGCAAGCTGGTCGGCACGGTCAACAAGGCGGAAGTGACGACGGACGAAGTGCTGGGCATGATCATCATGGGGAAGCTGCCCAGCGAGGTCTCGGAGACGGAGCTTGCCAAGCTCCACGGCTGACGGCTGACGGGGGCAGACGCCCCCGCCGCGAACCGGCCGGGTCCCTCCCGAGGACCGGCTGCCGCCCGGCGGAGCTTCGTTGCGCCGGCCACCTCAAGGCCGTGTCGCTCGCACAGAGCTCTCAATGCCAATCGCCGCGTTACGACGGGCTCGGCGCCCGGAATCGGGAGCTGGGCGTTCCATTCGGTGGCCGCGGCGCTGACGCCATGCGGGCGCTCGAGGTCGTTCGCGCTGGAGCGCTCGCCGCCACGTAGCCCGGGCCGGCGAGCTGCCACCGGGCGTGAGACAGGGGCCCCACGGGCCGCGGTTTGCCGGATCGGCCCGGCATCCGTAGAATTGGAAAAACCCCGGAGGATAGCGCGCGATGGCGAAGTATGTCTTTGTGACCGGAGGCGTCACCTCCTCTCTCGGGAAGGGCATCACCGCCGCCAGCATCGGCCGGCTCCTCAAAGCCCGCGGTTTCGCCGTCTCCGTCCTGAAGCTCGATCCCTACATCAACGTCGACCCGGGGACGATGTCGCCTTACCAGCACGGCGAGGTCTTCGTCACCGACGATGGCGCCGAGACCGACCTGGACCTGGGTCACTACGAGCGGTTCATCGACGAGAATCTCACCCAGCTTTCCAACGTCACGACCGGCCGCATCTACCAGGCCGTGATCGCCAAGGAGCGCCGCGGCGACTACCTTGGCGGCACCGTCCAGGTCATTCCCCACATCACCAACGAGATCAAGGAGCGGATCCAGCAGGTGGCCCGCGACGGCCGCGCCGACGTGGTCATCGTCGAGGTAGGCGGGACCGTCGGCGACATCGAGTCGCTGCCCTTCCTGGAGGCGATCCGCCAGATGCGCAAGGACGTGGGCCGCCGGAATGTGGTCTACGTCCACGTCACGCTGCTGCCGGCGCTCATGGCCACGGGCGAGCTCAAGACCAAGCCCACGCAGCACTCGGTCAAAGAGCTGCGCGGTATCGGCATCCAGCCGGACGTGATCGTTCTGCGCTCGGATCACCCGGTCAGCCAGGAGATCCGCGACAAGATCGCCCTGTTCACCGATGTCGCCAGCGAGGCGGTCATCCCCGCGGAGACTGCCCAGACGATCTACGAGGTCCCGCTGCTGTTCGAGCAGGCTGGCCTTGGGTCGCTTCTCGTGCGCGAGCTGGGCCTCGACGAGGCCGCCCAGCCGCCCGACCTGGAATCCTGGACCGAGCTGGTCGAACTCATCAAGAAGCCCAAGCCCACGCTCGAGATCGCGCTCGTCGGCAAGTACATCGAGCTGCCGGACGCCTACCTGTCGGTCACCGAGTCTCTCAAGCACGCCGGGTGGGCCCATGAGGTCGACGTCAGGATCCGCTGGATCGACTCGGAGCTGCTGACCAGGGAGAACGTCGAGGAGACGCTGGCCGGGGTCGGCGGCGTCGTCGTACCGGGAGGCTTCGGCCACCGCGGCATCGAAGGCAAAGTCCTCGCGGCCAGGTTCGCCCGCGAGCGTCGCCTGCCCTACCTGGGATTGTGTCTGGGCCTCCAGTGCGCCGTGATCGAGTTCGCGCGCGACGTGCTCGGCACCGAAGACGCCAACTCGACCGAGTTCGACATGTTCACCGAGAACCCCGTCATCGATTTCATGCCCGACCAGCGGACGATGCAGGAGAAGGGCGGCACCATGCGACTGGGCCTGTACCCGGCTCGCCTCACCCCCGGCTCGAAGGCGAACGCGGTCTACGGCACCGAGTTGATCTACGAGCGACACCGCCACCGATTCGAGGTCAACAACAGCTATCGCCCGCTTCTGGAAGGGGCCGGGATGATCCTGTCGGGACAATCGCCGGATGGCCGGCTGGTCGAGATCATCGAGCTGCGGGACCACCCCTGGTTCGTGGCCAGTCAGTTCCATCCGGAGTTTCGTAGCCGGCCGGACCGGCCGCATCCGCTCTTCGACGGATTCATCGGTGTGGCGGTCGCGATCTCGCAGGGACGCGAGCCGGAGCTTCGGGCGCCAGTCCAAGAAGCTCGACCGAGCGGCGCTCTGCTCTGAGCCGTCCGGCCCTGAACGGCTGCCCAGCCCGGCCGCTGCCCCGGCCGGAGCGGCGGCCCCGGCCATGCATCCGGATCTCGTCCGGGGCGTTTCCAGAGAAGCCTGACCCGCAAACCGAACCATCCGCCGCCCTCGCTCGTCTTGTATGACGAGAGACGAGCATCGCCAAGACGACGCGGGTGAGGTCGATCGGCGCGGGGGCAGGGGCGCCGGTTGAGGCGGCGACCTCACCGCATCGATCCGAGAGGGCCAGACCGGGGCTGCGGCACGGCCGGGCGGCTCAATCGGCGTCGATGGTACGATCCAGCGACGGACGAGGAGCGCGGGGTCGAACCAGCGGCTCAGGCCCGTCCCCGCGAGACAGGAGCTGCCCGATGAAGATCTTCCTTGACACGGCCGAGATCGAAGAGATCCGGACGGCCGCCCGCTGGGGAGTGCTGGACGGCGTCACCACGAACCCCACCCTCTATGCCAAGGTCGGAGGCTCGTACGACTCCGTCCTCCTGGAGATCTGCAAGCTCACATCCGGTCCGGTATCGGCGGAGGTGATCTCGGATGACGTTGAGGGGATGCTCGAAGAGGGCCGCCACTTCGCCAAGCTCGCCCCCAACATCGTCGTCAAAGTGGCCATGAGCGAGAACGGCCTGGAGGCCATCTCGCGCTTCGCCGACGAGGGGATCAAGACCAACTGCACCCTCATCTTCAGCACGAACCAGGGCCTTCTTGCCGCCAAGGCGGGCGCGAGCCTGGTCTCGCCGTTCGTAGGCCGTCTCGACGACATCAACCAGGACGGCATGACGGTCATCCGCGAGCTGGCCGAGGTCTTCTCCCTCTACGACATCGATACCGAGGTTCTGGCCGCCTCCATCCGAAACCCGTTGCACGTGACCCAGGCGGCTCTTGCCGGCGCCCATATCGCCACGGTGCCATTCAAGGTCCTGCAGCAGATGGTCCACCACCCGCTTACCGACAAGGGCATCGTCCAGTTCAAGAAGGATTGGGAAGCGGCGCGCCAGTCTGCCGGGAAGGACGCCTAGCCGCCCGTCGCGCTGGCGACCGCAGACGCGAGCTGGTCGGCGCGACGACCGATTGGCCTGTGGAACCCAAGGCGGCCTGAGAGTCGGTCCCTGTCCGTAGCCGTTACGGCGAGGGCGGGCCGTTGAGTTCGAGCAATCGACTCTTGAAATACGCGCCTGACTCGGATGGCTCGAAGGTCTCATCGTTCTTCAGGAGTCTCGTTGCCCAGTCGGCAGAGAAGCACCAGACCGACCAGCTGATGTGGTGGGCTTCCAGGTAGTCGATGATGGCTTGGTGATAGGGGGTGTCGTCGATAATGGGATCGTCGGCATACTCGAGATCCATCTCGTAGCCGAACTCGGTGGCGAAGACCGGATACTTGGAGCTCAGATTGCCATAAGCCTGATCCCAACCGCCCCTGGTCGCTTGGTGGTTGGGCGGAAGGATCTGATGCGAGTAAGGATGAGTGGCGTAGGCCACGTTGTTGGAAACGTCCGCGATGGGCGCGCCAGCGACATACTCCAGGTCGTACGCGGACTGCAGGCCGCCGACCAGGATGATCTTGTCCGGGTCGCTGGGGCGGATGGTGTTGTTGATGAGCGGCTCGACGAGGCCTTTCCAGGCCAGCCAATCATCCCCTGTATAGGGCCAATGGCTGTTCAGGGCGGGCTCATTGAACAGCTCGTAGAAGGCGACCACATCGTTGCCGGCATACCGGCTTGAGATGGTGTTCCAGAAATCCGTCCATTCCACTACTGAGGTCTCGTTTCCGCTGGGGAACCAGGGGTCTGGGAACCATCCGACTGAGTGGAAGTCGATGATGACGTACATCTTGTTTGCGCCAGCCCAGGCGATAGTCTGATCTAGGGTTGTCAGCGTTTGATCCCAACCACACTCCCTCACTGTTGAGGGTGTGATCGGTACCCGGATGATGTTGGCGCCCCAACTGGCCGCGGCCTGGAAAAACTGCGGATTCCAGAGCTCCAGCGTCGGATCATCGTGTGACCTCATTCGAACTGGATCGGGGATGGCCATGCCGCGGAAGATCATCTTCTGGCCTGACTGATCCTTGAAGGCGGGGCCCTCGACGTGGAAGCGGCGCGGAAAAAAATCGCGACAGCGGTACGGCGTCGCCGTGGCGGCGCTGCAACCCACTGCAAGCCACACGACTAGGATGGCTCCAAGGACTGACCGCAATCGCTTCCGGCGGGTCATCCCCCCTCCTCTTTCGGCGAGCTCGAGCGAAGCTACAAGAGCCGCACGACACGGATGGTACTGAGTCGAAAGCGCAGCGTCCAGCATCGGTATGGCGGCCTCCCGCCTGAGCGTGGGATCGCGCGGCTCAGCCGCCAAGCGTGGAGTGGACCCCGATTCCGTCGCCGTCTGTGCTCGGTGTCCTGAGCGCCGACCCCGGGCAGGTCCTTGCTCGGCCTCGGATTGGGGCTCTCCGGCACCGGCCGAGCACATCGCCTCGACCGGCATCGAGGCGCAACGGACGTACTGAAGGAATGCGACCGATTGACGGCGCCCGCCGGGCCGGGTATTCTCCGCGTCGCCCCGACCGTGCGCACCCGCAGCGGACCGATTCCGCGCGATCGACCTGCACGGCACCTTCCCTACACGAGTTCTGCCCCTCATGTCTCCAAACGGTTCCGACCCGCGCTCACGCAATCGCCGCCCTCGCCGACGCCCGGCCGGCCGCGCGCCAATGGTCGAATACGACGATTTCCAGGACGGCGATACGCGCGATCTCGACCTCGCCGAACTGAGCGGGATGAACGCCGACGAGCTCCAGGCCGTCGGTCGCGATCTCGAGATGGAAGCCGGAGCCGCCGGCAAGGAAGACCTCGTCGACCAGATCCTGGCCCGCCAGAGCGAGCTGGCCGGCCACGCCTACGCCACCGGCATCCTCGACATCGTCGAGGAGGGCTTCGGGTTCATGCGCCGCCACGGTCTGATGCCCAGCCAGGACGACGTCTACGTATCGTCCAGCCAGATCCGTCGCTTCGGTCTCCGTATCGGGGACAGGATCAGCGGCTCCGTCCGCGCCCCACGAGAGGGGGAGAAGTACTGGGGCATGATCCGGGTCGACCGCGTCAACGGCGTCGACACCGAGACCGCCCGTCGCCGGCCCAAGTTCGAGGACCTCACGCCGGTCCATCCCGACGTGCTGATCAACCTCGAGACGGACCCCAAGAACCTCAGCCAGCGACTCATCAATCTCGTCAACCCGATCGGCAAGGGCCAGCGCGCCCTGATCGTCAGCCCGCCCAAGGCCGGCAAGACGTTCCTCCTCAAGCACATCGCCAACGGCATCAGCGAGAACTACCCGGACATCCTTCTCATGGTCGCCCTCATCGGCGAGCGGCCCGAGGAAGTCACCGATATGCGCCGCTCGGTCAAGGGCGAGGTGATCAGCTCCACCTTCGACGAACCGACCGAGAACCACACCCACGTTGCCGAGATGGCCCTCGAGATCGCCAAGCGCCAGGTCGAGACCGGACGCGACGTGGTCATCCTGCTCGACTCGATCACTCGCCTCGCCCGCGCCTACAACCTGGCCCTGCCGCCGTCCGGCCGAACCCTTTCGGGCGGCCTCGACCCGATCGCCCTCTATCCGCCCAAGCGCTTCTTCGGCGCCGCGCGGAACATCGAAGAGGGCGGCTCGCTCACGATCATCGGCACCTGCCTGGTGGACACGGGCTCCCGCATGGACGACGTGATCTACGAGGAATTCAAGGGCACCGGCAACAGCGAGCTCATCCTGGACCGCAAGCTCGCCGAGAAGCGCATCTTCCCGGCCATCGACGTCCAGCGCTCCGGCACTCGCCGCGAGGAGCTCCTCCTGGAGGAGGGGACCCTCAAGATGGTCTGGACGATGCGGCGGATGCTCTCCGCGGTCGGCACCAACGAGGGTATCGAGCTGCTGCTCAACCGGCTCTCCAAGACGGACAACAACGTCCAGTTCCTCGCGACTCTGACCAAGAGCCTGGACCAGTAGTCCTGCATTCGGACCGCCGCCACCCCGCGCACGGACAAGAGTCGTTGCGCCGTTCGTGGCGCCATCCGGCAGCGGCCGGATCGCGTGCGAGAATTGGGACATGTTCCTAGACCGAGTTCGGATCTGGGTGCGCGGCGGCGACGGCGGCGACGGCGCGGCCACCTTCCGGCGTGAGGCCCACGTCCCGCGCGGCGGCCCCGACGGCGGCGACGGTGGCCGTGGCGGCTCCATCTACCTGACCGTGGACCCGGGCGAAACCAGCCTGCGCGACTTCCGCCATGCCCACCATTTCAAAGCCGTGGCCGGCGGCCGTGGCTCCGGTCAGCGCAAGCACGGCAAGGCGGGCGAGGATCTGACGCTGAAGGTTCCGCCGGGTACGGGGATATTCGACGACGAGTCCGGCGAGTTGATCGGCGACCTGGTCGCCTCCGAGCAGACACTGATGATTGCCCGCGGTGGCCGTGGCGGCCTGGGCAACGTCCACTTCGCCACGTCAACCCACCAGACCCCGCACCACGCCCAGAAGGGCGAGCCGGGCGAAGAGCGCTGGGTCCGCCTCGAGCTGCGCCTCATCGCCGATGTTGGGCTCGTGGGGCTGCCCAACGCCGGCAAGTCCACCCTGCTCGCGGCGCTGACCGCGGCCCGGCCCAAGATCGCCGACTACCCGTTCACGACCCTCGAGCCGAATCTCGGCGTGCTCGACCTGGGCGACGAAGACTCCCGCCGTCCGACGATCGCCGACGTTCCCGGCCTCATCGAGGGCGCCAGCTCCGGCGCGGGCCTCGGCCACGCCTTCCTTCGCCACGTGGAGCGGACGCGGATACTCGTCCACGTCGTCGACGGCTCGGACCGCGACCCCGAGTGGAACTACGACGTGATCCGCGACGAGCTGGCGGCCCACGATCCGGCGCTCCTCGAGAAGCCGATGCTGGTGGCCTTCAACAAGATGGATCGGCCGCAGGCCACTGAGGCCTGGCCGGCCTTCGAGGCGGCCCGCCGCGCCCAGGGAGTCGAAGCTGTGGCCATCTCCGCCTCGGAGGGCGACGGCCTGGCCGGGCTTCGCGCCCGTCTGGCGGTGCTCCTCCCCGATGCCGCCGAGCTGGCTGAGCCACGCGAGCCGGCGGGTGTCGTGGTCCACCGAATCGATTCCGTGGGTGAAGCCTTTCGCGTCGACCGCGAGGACGGCGTGCTCGTGGTCCATGGCAAGAAGATCGAGCGGCTGGCGGCCCAGACCAACTTCGAGGCCGAGGAGTCGGCCGAGAGGTTCCAGCGGGACCTGGTCCGGCTGGGGATCGACGACGAGCTGCGCCGCCAGGGCGTGGCTGCCGGAGAGACCGTTCGGATCGGCGCCAGCGAGCTTGAGTGGGAGCCCGACGATTGGGACGCCCGATGACCGAGCCCACCCGGGTCTTGCGGGACGATCGGCGCGTCGGCATCCTGGGCGGCACGTTCGACCCGGTCCATTACGGTCACCTCGTCATCGCCGAGCAGGTTCGCGAAGCTCTCAGCCTGGATCGCGTTCTCTTCGTGCCAGCCCGGATCCCGCCCCACAAGCAGGACGAGGAGATCGCCGCGGCCACGGATCGTGCCGCCATGGTGGAGCTGGCGATAGCCGGCAATCCGGCCTTCGTCATCTCCCGGATAGAGCTGGAGCGCGACGGGCCCTCGTACACCGTCGATACCCTCGAGGCCCTTGCCGGCGAGGCGGCTCGTGGGGGAGTGGCGCGGGACTTCTTCTTCATTCTCTCGTCCGAGGCGCTGGCCGGCCTCCACGCCTGGCACGACTCGGACCGAATCCTGTCGCTGTGCCGCCTGGCCGTGGTGCCGCGCCCGGGCACGCCGCTGCCGGATGCGGCCGGACTCGCGGCCATGCTGCCCGGCGGGGCGGCGTCCGCCTTCCGGGTCGAATGCGTCCAGACCACGTTGATCGCCAATTCCGCCTCGGATGTCCGCAACCGTGCCGCGGAGGGTCGCTCGATCCGCTACCTCGTCCCGCCGGCCGTGGAGGCGTACATCCGCGAGCATCGACTGTATCGTTCTGGCAATTCCCGGAGGACCGCTTGAAGTGACCGATTCATCGCCCGCGACGGAAGCGATGCCCAGCCCGGACGGCCTGCCGCGACGGCACAAGCCCACCCGCACGGCGGAGGCCGCCGGCGAGGCGGCCGCGGCCGACGCTCTGGAGGCCGCGACCGCGATTGCGGAGCCCGAGGCGGAGTCCGGTCCGGCGATCGAGGAGTCGCTCCGCCAGCGAGGCCTGCGCCTGAGCGCCCTGGAGGTGGCCCGCAAGATCGTCGAAGCCGCCGAGGATAAGAAGGCCGCGGACATCGTCCTGCTCGAAGTATCGGAGCTGACCTCGATGGCGGACTATTTCGTCATCTGCTCGGGCGGCTCGGAGCGACAGCTCGGCGCGATCGCCGACGGCATCGCCGAGGCATTGCGCGGAGAGGGCGTTCGGCCGATCGGACGCGAGGGTGGCTCGAACTCGCACTGGACGCTGCTCGACTTCGGCTTCGTCATCGTCCACATCTTCGCCCCGCCCGAGCGCGACTACTACCAGCTGGAGCGCCACTGGTCGAAGGCCAAGACGGTGCTGAGGGTCCAGTGAGGCCCGTCCATACCGCGGGTCGCAACGGGCCGCTACCTGCGCCGCCGCCAAGTATTCCGTAGACTTCACGGACCGGCGTCCCCTCCGGTTGACGCCGAGACCTGGAGATCCAGCCACGACAACGCTCTACGCACCCGAACGTCGCCCCCATCTCGAGCCCACGATCGTTGACTACGTCAACATTCGCTGGGTCGACGAATGGTGCAAGCGCTGCAACATCTGCGTCGAGATCTGCCCCAAGGACAGCCTCGTCCTGACCCACGACGCCATCATCGAGGCGACCGACTGCATCCGCTGCGGTCTGTGCGAACGCTTCTGCCCGGACCTCGCCATCGAAGTCCTGCCCAAGCGCGACGAATCCGGCAGCCTACCGGCTGAGGCGGCTCCGGCCAGGACGTCGGCAGGGCATGCCAGACCGCATATCCCGGACGTTGCCCGCGGTCCCGCTGTTGCCGGCACGGACCCACATCGCGGCATAACCGACACGGAGAGCGCCTCCAATGTCGACCGCGACAACCCAACCTGAGCGAGAGACCAAACCGATGACCAAGCGACTCGTCCAGGGGAACGAGGCAGTCCTGCTCGGCGCCATTCGGGCGGGAGCCAGCTTCTTCGCCGGCTACCCCATCAGCCCTTCGTCCGAGATCCTCGCCCAGGCATCCGTCTATGCCGCGAGCCATCCCGAGTTCCGCTTCATCCAGGAAGAAGACGAGATCGCCAGCGCGAACGCGATCCTGGGTGGCAGCCTGGCCGGCGCCAAGTCCTTCACCGCGACCTCGGGACCGGGCTTCAGCCTGATGCAGGAGGCGATCGGCTACGGCCACAAGGTCGGCATTCCGTGCGTGATCGTCAACGTCATGCGCGTAGGCCCGGCGACCGGCATGCCGACGATGCCCGGCCAGGGCGACCTGAACCAGGCGCGCTACGGCTCCACGGGCGACTACACCAGCATGGTCTTCTACCCCTCCACGGTGGCCGAGTGCTACGAGTACGCGATCCAGGCCTTCAACGCGGCCGAGGAGAGCCGGACACCGGTCATCCTGCTGTCGGACGCGTTCCTGGGCCACCTCAACGAGGTCGCGGACCTGGACGCCATAAAGGTGAAGGTCGTGCCGCGCACGATGGAGCCTCTCGCCTCCGGCGGGACGCGGCTCTTCTCCGGGGTGGCCACCTACGCCGACGGTGAACCCGCCACGGCCGACGCCGACGAGTACATCCGCCAGTACGAGGAAGCCAAGAAGCATCGCCTCGAGGTCGCCGAGCGGTATGCGTTCTACGAGTACGGCTGGAACAAGGAGTCGGACACGCTGGTGATCGCCTTCGGCATCACGCGCAGGGTGGCCCAGCCCCTGGCGCCGCATTTCGCGCTCTTCCGCCCGATCCGCATCTGGCCCACTCTGGACAAGGAGCTGGGCGCGATCGCCGGTCGCTACAAGAAGATCATCGTGATCGAAGGCAGTGACGGGCAGTATGCCAACGTCGTGGAGCGGATGCTCTTCCGCCGCGTCGAACGCGTGCCGCTCCTGGGCGGTCGAATGAGCCTCGAGGCCATCCGCGAGGGCCTCGATCGAATCGGCCTGCTGCCCTCCGAGCCGACCGCGTCCGGCGCCGAATCGCCGGCTTCGGTCGGCGCCGAATCGCCGGCTCCGGCCGGCAGCCGCGCGGTCGGCGGATCCAGCGTCCCGTAGAGGTTCACCCCAATGGCCGTCAAGGACAAGCTCAAGACCCATCTCTTCCCGACGATCTGGTGCCCCGGCTGCGGCATCGGCCTGATCATGCAGCAGCTCGCCAGCGTCATGGACGACCTCGGGCTCGACAAGACCAACACCGTCCTCGTGACCGGCATCGGCTGCACGGGCCGGATGGGCGCGTACATGAACTTCGAATCGGTGTACACGCTCCACGGCCGGACGCTGCCGGTGGCCGAGGCCATCAAGATGGTCCGGCCGGAGCTGAACGTGATAGTGGTCTCGGGTGACGGCGACCTGGCCAGCATCGGCGGCAACCACCTGCTGCACTCGATCCGCCGCAACCCCAACATCACGGTCCTCTGCAACAACAACGAGATCTACGGCCTGACCGGCGGCCAGACCGGCCCCACGACGCCGATGGGCACGAACACCATCTCCTCACCGGCCGGTGCCGCGTACACGCCCCTCAACCTGCAGGGCGTGGTCAACACGAATCCCAACGCCTTCTACGCCAGGACGACGGTCTACCATCAGGGACCGATGAGGAAGGCGATCAAGGAAGCCATTGGGTGGCCGGGCTTCTCGTTCATCGACATCGCCAGCCAGTGCATCGAGAACAACGGCCGGCGGATCGGGTTCGGCAGCGCCTACGAGATGCTCGAGCACTACAAGACCGAGTACAAGCCGGGACCGCGCGACGCCACACGCCTGGAGCCGCACCAGCTCGGGATCGTCAAGGGCGAGCCCGCGACCGCAGCCGGCGCCGCGCCGTCCGGGGACGGCCACGGTGAGTAGGGTCGCGCACGGGAGGAACGGATGACGGCCAAGTCCGTCGTGATCGATGGGATCGGGGGGCAGGGCGTTCGGGTCATCGGCAACACGATGGCCAGCCTGCTCGCGGTCATGGGCTACGAGGTCACGCTGCTGTTCGACTACGATTCTTCGGTTCGCGGCGGCATGAGCGAGGCCTTCCTCTCATACGATCGCGAGCCGATCAGCAACTTCGTGGTGGAGTGCGCGGACGTAGTGCTCCGCCTGGCCGACCGCGGCCCCAGCCACCTCAGCGCGGACTACGTCATCGCCGACTGCGACCTGATGAAACCCGGCGAGAGAGGCGAGGAGATCCCCTTCCTGCAGCTGGGCGTCGAGAAGTTCGGGCGCGACCTCTTCGGCAACATGATCGCCCTGGGCCGGTTGCTGTGCGTCTGCGACGTCGACTTCACCGACGAGCACCTGACCGCGGCGTTGCCGAAGAAGTACATCCGGGAGAACATCGCGGCCATCAAGTACGGCTACGGCCTGGACGCAGAGTCGATTAGGGCCATCGTCCCGGAGCAGGCCGCCAGCAATTTCGCGGAACGCTACGCCGAACGCGTCCTGGCCGGCGCGGCGCCGGCGGAGGCCGCCGAGCAGGCGGCGGCGCTGCGGGACTGATGGCCTGATGAGCGCTCGCCGACACAGCCGCGGACGCCATGGCGGGCCGGCCGCAGTAGCCGCTCCGGAAGGCCCGCAAGCGGCAGGCGAGCAGCCGGCCGCCGAGGGCGCCGCTCCGTCCGGGAATGGAGCACGCACCGGCAGAAGGCCGCCCAGGGTCAAACAGCCCGCTCCGGCGGCGCGGCCCGCTCAACCGGCCAGACAATCCGGTCCTGCCGCTCCGGCGGCGCGGCCCACTGCGGCGGCGGAGCCCGCTCGACCGGCCGGACGGTCCGAGCCGGCCGATGGCGAGGCTGACGTCGAATCGGGCGAACGAAGGCCCGCCTGCACGCTCGCCCAGATGCGCCGCTTCATCAAGAGCCGTCCCTACGTGCCGGTCCACGAGCTGCGTCGCCGTTTCGAGATCGAGGGGATGGAGGACGAGGTCAGCGCCATGCCCACCGGGCAGGGCACGCTCTTCGTTGGCCTGCCGGCGCAGGAGGCCACATACCTGGGCGAGCTGATCAAGTCCGGCGAAGTCGGCTGCGAGCTCGTCCTCGACCCGGTCAGCCCGGCCGTCGTCGGCGTCTACCCGATGAGACCGGTGGCGCGCCAGTAGGGCTGCCATCGAGGGGCAATCTGGCGCGGAGCGCGAGATCGCGCCGCGGGACGCGGCTTCTCCAAGGTCGGAGGTCCGAGTCCTCTCGCCCCGACCATGACAACCAATCGAGCCCCATTCCAGGCTATGTGCCAGCCTTGAGCCTTAGCTGACGCGGTCGGGTGAGGCCGCCTTCCGGACCTGGCTACCGCGCGGTCATGGCCTCCAGCTGCGCCCGTGGGCCCGGGCGGCGACGATGGAATACCGGTCGGCTGTGGATCTAGGTACGCACAATCTGTGCCTGCTGACCAGCCCACGGAAGGGTCCCGGAGCCGGTGCGCTGACGGTACGGATCCTCGGTGCTCACAGATCGCCTCCCCAGAGTCACCTCGACCGGGTATGTCTCGTTTCCGCCCATGATCGCAACCCGGACGCTCCCCTCGGTTGCCTCGGCCGCTGCGTAAGCGACGGCGGCCTCGCGGAGCACGTCAGAAATGCGGACGCCTCCTCGTTGGGCGAGACGGTGTAGGAGACGAGCCGTGCCATCGTCCAACCGGACCGAAAGGACAACAGTCGTGTTCCGTAGCTCGATGTCGGAAGGCTCCAACTGTCCCTCTACCGTCGACTCAGACTTGGTCGTGCCTTGCGCCATTGCGTTCGCTCTCCTTTGTCGGACTCCCAGCCCGTAACAACTTCCCATGTTCCTGAGTGTCGAGTCTCTTCGACGACGATCGTAAGCAGCCGACCCCCGTTCGTGCGCCCGATCATGAGATCTCTGCCTGGTTCCTTGTCACGGAAGAACGCCGGATCGTCCCACCGTACCTCCAACACCTCGTCGAGATCGACGCCATGGTTGGCCAGCTCGTCCTCGGCGCCCGGCGAAACGCGGAGTACGTCGATGTAGCGCCTTGCCACGGCCAACTCCAAGGCATACAATCTGTCTACGATGTCTACGAAGTATACGCCCCAAGGTACCACCTAGATGCCTGACACCGCTCGCCGACGCGCCAGGTTGCCGCAACCCCACGCCGAGATCGAGTATCTCATCCTCGCGGACCAGGTCGAGGCGCTCAACGGCAAGCTCTACATGATGGGTGGAGGGTGGGACAGCGTCTTCGTCGCGAGTGTCGAGCAGCCCGTGCCGGTGTCGATCGCCTGCGGCGTCTTGGTCCCCTGGAATGAGACGGACGACAACCATGCTCTCGCAATCGCCGTCCAGGATCTTGACGGAACGGCGGTGGCTCCGCCGTTCTCAGTAACATTCAAAACGGGCCGGTCCCCCTCAATGGAGAACGGCGCGTCCACGCACGTTCCTTTCGCTGTGCAGGCGCAACTCAAGTTCCCCTCCCACGGGGAGTATCGAATAGTCGCTTCGGTCGATGGGCGGGACGACGGCGCACGCCATCTAGCGTTCTGGGTGAAAGCCATGCCCCGTGTCGTGGTGCCCCAGGCAAGCTGACAGTGCCTGGTTGATCCAGCTTGGCACGACGACCCGGCAGGTGGGACACGCCGGTCCGAGTCCACTCGCCCCGACCATATCCAGCAGACCGCCGCCAAGTCCGGCGTCGACGCCTACGGCGAGGGTCAGCGAGCCGGCTCTCCGTCGAACGCCTGGCGGAGCGCATCCACGTCGATCTTGGACATGCGCAGCATCGCCTCCATGGCGCGGCCGGCCCGCTCCCGGTCCGGATCGCTCATCATCTCGCCCAGCTGACGCGGGATGATCTGCCACGAGACGCCGAAGCGATCCTTCAGCCAGCCGCACTGACCCGGCGATCCGCCGCCCTCGGTCAGCGCGCTCCAGAGGCGGTCGACCTCAACCTGGTCCTCGCAGTCGATGACGAACGAGATCGCCTCGGTGAACGGGAACTGGGGACCGCCGTTGATGCCCGTGAACCGCTGACCGGCGAGCGTGAAATCGACCAGAAGCACGGCTCCGGCCGGCGTACTCGGATTGTCCGCCGGGGAGCGCCAAACGTTGTCGACCCGACTATCGGGCAGCAACGACACGTAGAAGTCGGCCGCCTCCTCGGCGTCGCCGTCGAACCATAGATTTGGCGTGATCTTCGCCATCTCTGTTCCTCCGCATGAGTTGCGCGAATGATCCGGCAGCCGCCGAAGCGGTGCGGCGAGGAGTGCCCGCGCGGCCCACGAGACGGATCGCGTGCCAAGGGAAGCTCCTACCCCGCACCCAGCAGTCTCGCGCTCGGTTGCGGGAGGTCGACTAAGCTCGAAGCAGCCGCCTGACTCAGGAGCGACACATGCCCCGCACCCGACTGCCGCGCCGGCACCGCCGGCCAGTTCCCATCCTGCTGTTCCTGCTCGTAAGCGTGCCAGCCGTGGCGTGCGGCTCGGTGGCTCCAGGCTCGCTGGCTCCAGGTTCGGCGACCCTACCCGCGACTCCCTCGCAGACGAGCGTGCAGACCGCCGAGCCCGGATCGGCCGGCCCCACGCCCCAGCCCACGGTGACCTGCGCGGCGGCAACGCTCGACGCCATGACCGAGGAGCAGCGCATCGGCCAGCTCTTCCTCTTGGGGATCGACGGCGACAAGCTGTCGGCGGAGGAAACGGCCGCCTTCGCGACCTACCACTTCGGCTCGGCCTGGCTCGTGAACTGGCGAACGCGGGGTGTCGATGGCGTCCGCCCGCTGGCCAACGAGATCCAGGCCCTGGCGACGGCTTCGACCACCGACGGGGTCCCCTTCTTCGTGGGCGCCGACCAGGAAGGCGGCAAGGTGCAGCGCATCACCGGCCCCGGCTTCTCGACGATCCCGTCCGCGACCAAGCAGGGCGCTCTCTCGCCCGAGATTCTCCAGAGCGACGCAGAGACATGGGGCCGCGAGCTTAGGGCAGCGGGGGTCAATCTGAACTTCGCCCCCGTCATGGACGTCGTGCCGCCTGGGGCGGACACGACCAACGCGCCGATTGGGGCACTCCAACGCGAGTTCGGACACGACCCGGCCACTGTCGGCAGCCACGGCGTCGCCGTTGTGAGGGGCATGCAGCAGGCCGGGGTCGCCACGACTCTGAAGCATTTCCCGGGCCTCGGGAGAGTGGTGGGCAACACCGACACAACCGCCGGAGTGGTCGATTCGGTCACGACCGCCGACGATCCGTACCTCGAGGCCTTTCGGGCCGGCATCGGGGCTGGGGCGCCGATGGTGATGGTGTCGTTGGCGACCTACACGGCGATCGACCCGAACCGACAGGCCGTCTTCTCGCCGACGATCATCGAAGACCTGCTTCGGAAGCAGCTCGGTTTCGACGGCGTAGTGGTCTCCGACGATCTGGGCGCTGCCGCGTCTATCGCCGCGACGCCGGCTGGGGGACGCGCAGTCGGGTTCATTGCCGCCGGCGGCGATCTGATCGTGGTGGCTGGGACTGCTCCGGCGGTCGAGATGGCCGCGGCCGTCTCGAAGCGAGCCGCCTCGGACGCCGGCTTCCGCGCCCAGGTGGATGCGGCCGCCCTGCGAGTGCTTCGAGCCAAGTCCTCGTACGGCCTGCTCGCCTGCGGATCTGTGGCCGCGTAGGGCTGCGGTGCCGCGGGCCTTGCCTCGCGGCGAGGGAGGGTCGATCCCCCGGGCTACGCGAGAAGGGGCTTCACTGCGGCGAACCAGATCTGGGCGACCCGATCGTAGCCGGCGGTGTTCGGGTGATTGCCATCCCCATAGAGCGTCGCCGGGTCGGTGAAGATGGTCGTGTTGAAGAAGTCGACCGTTGTGGCGCCGTACCGGGCCGCCGTGCGCCGGATAGCTTCGTTGTAGGCCTTGACGTGAGCCGACATCAGCGCCAGGTCGGCCGCCGTCATCTCCGAGAAGACGGGTTCGGTGGGGTTCGGATGGGCGACGACGGGGCGCTTCGACTGGTCGTCCAGAAGGGCGATGAAGACCACCGCCGAATGGCCGGTCAGTTCTCTCAGGATCCTGTCGATGTTGGCCTCGTAGGTCGCGAGGTCGGCCTGCTCGAAACTGGTCTCCATCGGTTCTGGCCCGCCCTCGTACAGGTACCAGAGGTCGTTCGAACCGATCCACACCAGGGCGACGTCCGGTCTGGCGTCGATCGCCTGCGAGAGCTCCGATGGCTCGCCGTTCTGGCCGTTGATGAGGTCCGTTGAGGTCCAGCCCGAGTGGCCGACGTTGACGATACGCGTCCCGGGCCGCAGTGGGTCGATGAGCGACTTCAAGCGCCCCGGGTAGCCGTCCCGGCCGGAGTCGTCGCCCTGACCCTCGGTCAGGCTGTCGCCCAGCGTGGCGATGGTCAATGCGCCGGGCTGGAGCGTGGCCACAGACCCGGCGGGCCCGGACTCAGATGGGGCCGTCGCGCCCGACTCAGCCGCAACTGCGGTCTCGCCGGGTCGTGGCGTAGTCGCGGCCGGCGCCGTGACGACGGCCGACCCACAGGCGGCCGCGGCGAACAGCGCCAACGCGAGCGCTGCGGCGATCGGTGGGCAGTTGCGACGCATGGCAATATCCTGGCACGTGGCCGCAGCCGGGCGCAACGGCCGCGCCCCCGGGGTATACTCCCTGGGAGTATGCAAGCAACCGACACCGCCGCCCTCCCCACCGCCGACACCGACGTCCCTACGGCTGAGGTCCAGCTTCCAGTCGAGGGGATGAGCTGCGCCTCGTGCGTGAACCGGATCGAGCGCTTCCTGCGCAAGACTCCGGGCGTGGCCGAGGCCAGCGTCAATCTCGCCACGGAAGTGGCCACGGTCCGCTACCTGCCGGAGGTCGCGGGGCTGGACGAGCTGGTACGGGCGATCGAGGCGGCCGGCTACGAGGTCCGGCATCTGCCGGCGGCCGCCGACGGCGCCCGAAGCGGCCTGATCGAAGAGGCGGACGCCGAGGCAGCCGAGCGAGCCCACGAGCAGCGATCGCTCGGAACCGCGGCGGCCGTAGCTCTCGCTGTGGCTGCGGTGACGATGGCCTTGATGTACCTGCCGAACGTGCCTCTCACCATGGAGCAGCTCGCCTGGGTGCTCATCGGTCCGGCCACAATCGTCCAGTTCTGGGCCGGCCGGCGCTTCTATCGCGCGGCCTGGCGGGCAGCCCGGCACGCCACGACCAGCATGGACACCCTCGTCGTGGTGGGCACCAGCGCGGCCTGGGGATACAGCGTCCTGGTGACGTTCGCGCCGGATATCTTCCGATCGGCCGGCATCGAGCCGGAGACGTACTTCGACAGTTCGACCGCGATCGTGGGCCTGATCCTGATGGGCCGCTGGCTGGAGGCGCGCGCGAAGGGCCGAACGGTCGGGGCGATCAAGGCGCTGCTCGGGCTGCAGGCGCGATCGGCTCGGATCGTTCGCGGCGGACGCGAAGTGGACGTGGCGCTCGAGGAGGTTCGAGTAGGCGATCTGGTGAGGGTTCGGCCGGGCGAGCGCGTACCCGTCGACGGGCGCGTCACCGAGGGCGACTCCGCGGTCGATGAGTCGATGCTCACCGGAGAGCCGCTTCCGGTCGAGAAGGGGCCGGGAGCGGAGGTGATCGGCGGGACGATGAACCGCCACGGTACGTTCCTCTTCCGGGCGACGCGGGTGGGGCGCGAAACCGCCCTGGCCCAGATCGTCGACATGGTGCGGCGGGCCCAGGGGAGCAAGGCGCCGATCCAGCGCCTGGCCGACCGAATCGGCGGCATCTTCGTGCCGGTCGTCCTTGCCGTGGCCGCGGCGACGTTCGCCGTCTGGTTCGCGCTCGGACCGGAACCGCGGCTGACCCACGCCCTGGTCGCATTCATCACCGTGGTCGTCATCTCGTGCCCGTGCGCCATGGGTCTGGCCACTCCAACGGCGATCATGGTCGGCACTGGCCAGGGCGCCGAGGCAGGGATCCTGATCCGCGGCGGCGAGACGCTGGAGCTGGCGGCGCGCGTGGACGCGGTCGTCTTCGACAAGACAGGGACGCTGACCCGCGGTCGGCCGTCGCTCGGCGAGGTCAGGGCCGCTCCCGGGTTCACTGCCGAAGAGGTCCTCGACCTGGCTGCGTCCGTGGAGCGCGGCAGCGAGCATCCGCTGGCTGCGGCGATCCTGGCGCGCGCCGACGAGGCGAACCTCGGCCGCCGGGAGGTGGAGGGTTTCGAGGCCGTGGCCGGCCGCGGCGTCCGCGGCCGCGTCGGAGATCGCGCGGTCATCGTCGGGACCGCCGCATTCCTGGAAGCCGAGGGCGTGGACCTCGGTCCGCTCGCGGGTCTTGCGGATTCGACCGCCGCGGTGACGTACCTGGCCATCGACGGTCGCGTCGCGGGAGCGCTTCCCACCGTCGATGAGATCAAGCCGGAGTCCGCGGTGGCGGTCCGCGAGTTGCAGGCGGCCGGGCTCGAGGTCTGGCTGGTGACGGGCGATCAGGCCCGGACGGCCGCGGCCGTTGCCGCTGCCGTTGGAATCCCCGCGGATCGTGTGCTGGCCGAGGTTCTGCCCGGCGGAAAGGCGGACGCGATCGCTGCCATTCAGGCCCGCGGGCTGCGCGTGGCCATGGTCGGAGACGGAGTCAACGATGCCCCGGCGCTGGCCCGGGCGGACGTGGGCATCGCCATCGGGACCGGGGCGGACGTGGCCCTGGAGGCCTCCGACGTGACGCTCGTGGGCGGCGATCCGCGCAGCGTCGCAGCGGCGATCGCACTCTCACGCCGGACCCTGCGAGTCATACGCCAGAACCTGGCCTGGGCTTTCGGCTACAACCTGGTTCTGGTACCCGTGGCGATGGGCGCCCTGTACCCGTTCCTCGGGATAACCCTGAATCCGGCGCTGGCGGCCGCGGCAATGGCCCTCTCGTCCGTCAGCGTCGTGTCCAACTCGCTGCGACTGCGCCGGGCCCCGAGGCGACACGCGCTCTCCGCAGGTCCGGCTTCCGCAACCCCGGCCGCTTCCTAGATCGAGATAGCGCCCAGCAGCACGACGACGAGGCCGAGCGCGGCCCCGGCTACGGCCGAGCGGAAGCCGGCGGACCTTCCGAAACCGAGCGGCGACGTCAGCTGCCCGACGAGCAAGGCCACGACCGCGACCGGCACGGCCAGCACGGCCGCGACCACGCCGAGTGGGAGGCTGCGCTCCAGGGGATGGACAACTACCGAGTCGCGGACCACCAGCGATGCCAGCATCAGGGCGTCCGCCGCCACGAGGAACGCGGCCACCGCACCGAGGATGGCGTCCTCCCTGGTCGCTGCCATGAACGTCGGGAAGCTGACAGCGAAGAGTCCCAGGGCCAGGACGGCCGGCATCAGGATCATCGCGCCGTCGAGCCCGTTGGGCACGAACAGGCGAGGTGCCGGACGGCTCACCTGGAATGCCACGAGCGTGCCGCCGGAGAGCAACGCGCCCATGACGCCCGCCTCGAATCCATGTCGGATCCAGGGTGGAATCGGACGGCGTCGCTGCATCTTGTCAATCGTACATGCCGCTCGGGACTGGGCCGAGGGCGTGCCTCGCGTCGTGCCGTCGCGATGTGTCTCGCGCGTCAGGCCTCGAAGCGGCGGAAGACGGCGACGGCGTTCTGGCCGCCGAACCCGAAGCCGTTGATAATCGCAGTGTCGACCTTCCTGGCCCGCTTGACGTTCGGGATGTAGTCCAGGTCGCACTCCGGATCGGGGTTCTGCAGGTTGGCCGTGGGCGGCATGACGCCGTCGCGAATCGCCCCGATGGCGGCCAGGCCGCTCACCGCTCCGGCGGCACCGAGCAGGTGGCCAACCATCGACTTGGGCGAACTGATTGCGACCTTGTAGGCGTGGGCTCCGAAGGCGGTCTTGATCGCCCGGGTCTCGGTAACGTCATTGAGAGGCGTGGACGTCCCGTGGGCGACGATGTAGTCGACCTCGTCCGGAGCGACTTCGGCGTTGCGGAGCGCCTTCGTCATGGCCGCCGCGGCGCCGCGTCCGGTGGGATCGGGAGCGCTGATATGGAACGCGTCGGCCGTCATGCCTCCGCCGATGACCTCGCAGATGATCTTCGCGCCGCGAGCCATGGCGTGCTTGGCCGACTCGAGGACCACGACCGCAGCGCCTTCGCCAAAGACGAAGCCATCGCGGTCGCGATCGAACGGTCGGGAGGCATGGGTCGGGTCGTCGTTGCGCCGCGAGAGGGCGCCCATGTTGCCGAGGGCGGCGAAGGCGATTGGGAGGAGAGAGCCTTCGGCACCGCCGACCAGTGCGACGTCGATCTCGCCGTCCTGGATCATGCGCATGCCGTCGATGAAGGCGATTACGCTGCTGGCGCAGGCTGCTACCTGCGTCATGACCGGGCCCGTGATCCCGTACTTCATCGAGATCTGGCAGGCGGCCATTGATCCCGAAAGGGCGGGAATGGCGAACGGCGAGACCTGGCCGGGACCCTTGTCGGCGATGACCTGAGTGCCAATTACGACTTGGTCCATGCCGCCGCCACCGGTGTTGAGGCAGACGGAAACGCGATCCCGCCGATCTTGGTCGTATGTGGAGAAGTCGATGCCGGCCTCGTCCACCGCCTCTGCCGCCGCTGCCATCGCCAGGTGAATGAACCGGCTCATCCGGCGTGCCATCTTCCGGTCCATGGCGATGCCCGGATCGAAGTCCCTGACCTCTGCCGCAATGCGGACGTCGAGGCCGACCGGATCGAACTGCGTTATCGGGCCGACGCCGGAAACGCCCGCGAGGAGGTTCTCCCAGTAGGCCCGGGCCGTGTTCCCGATGGGGGTGACAGCTCCGAGGCCGGTGACGACGGCGCGACGGGCAGGATCCTTGGTGGGCACGGGCCATCTCCTAGGACGTGTGGCAAGCGGAGGCGACCACCGCCGGCGGCGCCCAGCTCATCTAGCCCAGCGGAACGAGACTCGTCCGCCGGGAGGGACGGCGATCGGAGCCGCCGCGCCAACCGTTCGCGTGGTCGGGCCCGATCTGGGGGATTGTACTTGCTCGGGCTCCCGGGCGAAGGTGTCGGGGTCGATCTCACCGGCCTGCGCGCAGCAGGCCGACCACTCGTTAGGTGGCTCAGTCGCCCGTGTAGCGCTTGAAGATGACCGCGGCGTTGTGCCCGCCAAGGCCGATGTTGTTCGAGAGGGCGTACCGGATCGGCTTCTCGACGGTCTCGGTGACGATATTGAGGTTGCACTCCGGATCGGGCTCGCGGTAGTTGAGGGTCGGGGGCACGGCCTGGTGGTAGACGGACAGCACCGTCGCCACTCCCTCGAAGGCTCCGGCGGCGCCCATCATGTGGCCCGTCATCGACTTGGTGGCCGATATCAGGATCTCCGGCGTGTGACCGCCGAAAGCGGTCCAGATCGCCTCGCTCTCGGCCTTGTCGCCGACGGGCGTGGATGTGCCGTGCGGGTTGATCATGTCGACCTCGTCGGCCGGCACGTTCCGCCGCTCCAGTGCCATCTTCATAGCCCTCGCCGAGCCTTCGCCGCCCTCCGCGGGTGCGATCATGTCGAAGCCGTCGGCGGCCGAGCCGTATCCGACCACTTCGGTGTAGATCCTTGCGCCACGGGCCTTGGCCAGCTCGAGGTCTTCGAGGATGAGGGCGCCCGCGCCCTCGCCCAGAACGAAGCCGTCCCGGGTGCGATCGAACGGCCGGCAGACCGTCCCGATCGGCTGGTCCGGCAGCGGTGTGCCCATGCCGCGCATGTTGGTGAAGCCGATGTGGACCAGCTCCAACAGGGGCGACTCGGCGGCGCCGGCGATGACGGCCGTGCAATCGCCTCGGCGGATCGCCTCGGCGGCCTCGCCGATGGCCAGGGTGCCGGTCGAACAGGCTGCGACCGGGCAGAAGTTGTGTCCCTTTGCCCCCGTCTCGATGGCGATCGTGCCGGAGCTCGCATCCACGAGACCGTTGGCGATGAAGAACGGGCTGACGGACCGGGGGCCCTTGGCCTTCCACAGCGCCTGGTTGGAGATGAAGAGGCCCTGCCCGCCGCCGCCGGAGCCGAAGATGACGCCGATGTCGTAGCGGTTTTCGTCGTTGATCTCCAGCCCGGAGTCGGCGACCGCCATCCTGGTCGAGGCCACGGCGAAGTGGACTGTCGTCTCGGTCCGGCGCGCGTCCTTGAAGTTCCAGTACTGCGTGATATCGAAGTCGCGGACTTCGCCGCCGGCCTTGTGCTCGTACGGGGTCGTATCGAAGCGCGTGATCTCCCCGATGCCCGAGCGGCCGGCAGTCAGGCTCTCCCAGACCGCCTCCTTGTCGTTGCCGATCGGGCTGACCACGCCCAGCCCGGTAACGACGACCCGTCTCGTGTAGTCAGGCTTGCGCACCGGATCTAGCTCCTTCTGAGAGGCGACGCCACGACGGCAGAGCGGCCGGCAGCGGCGATCATTTGGTGGCGGCGAGGTTCTCGAGGAAGGGCACGGCGATACCGCCTGTGGCGCCTGCCTCGTCAACGGCGATGGAATTGGCGTCGGGCGCGATGCGCTTGATCAGACCGGTCAGGACCTTGCCGGGGCCGACCTCGACGAAGGTCGTGACTCCGTCGGCGGTCATTCGCCCCACGGCAGCGACCCAGTCGACGCCGCGGGTCAGGTGCTCGATGAGCTCGCTGCGGGCTTCTGCAGCGGTCGCGATCGGCGTCGCATCGGCGTTGGCCAGTAGCGGGATCCTGGGGTCTGCGAAAGCGATCGGCTCGAGGACGCGGGTCATGCCCGCGGCGGCCTCGGCCATGAGCGCGGAATGAGCGGCCACCGAGACCGGCAGCACGATGCCCCGCCGCGCGCCCAGGTCCTTGACACCGGCGACGGCGGCTTCTACGGCGGCTCGATCTCCGGAGATGACGACCTGGCCGGGGGCGTTGCGATTGGCGACCGTCAGACTGCCGTGCGGGGTGCCGAGGGCGATCAACTCGGGGAGTCGCGCGTCGTCGAGACCGATGATGGCCGCCATCGCGCCCAGTCGGCCCTGCCCCGAGGCCTGCATCTGGAGGCCACGCTCGCGGACCAGCCTGACCGCGTCGCCGAGAGAGATGACGCCTGCCGCGACCATGGCCGAGTACTGGCCCATGGAATGGCCCGCGGCGAAGGCGGGCTCCGGGGCGGCGACTCCGGCCGCCGTCCAGCGCTCGCGAAGCGCGGCCAGGAAGGCGATCGAAACGGCTACCAGGGCGGGCTGAGCGTTGACCGTGAGATCGAGCTGCTCGGCCGGGCCGTCGAAAGCGAGCCGGCTGATGGGCTCGCCCAGGGCTTCGTCGGCTTCGGCAAGGACGGCTGCGGCGACCGGTGAGGCAGCGGCCAGAGCCTTGCCCATGCCCACCGACTGGGATCCCTGGCCGGGGAATACGAACGCAATGCGATCCATAGGGCTGTGGCTGGTCTCCTTCGGCTCCACGCCCGCCGGGACCGGCGCGGCTGCACGGGGCCGGGACTGTCTGTCCATAGCGACCGACCATAGGACGGCCGGTATCACGCAGGCAGGGTAGCGCGCTCGCAGGTACGCACGAAAGAAAAGTGTGCAGCATTGCACGGATCGGGCATTCCAGCGTACGCTGAGGCCATGCCGCAGTTCCTGCCCAAGCTTCCAAGCCTCGGTCCGCGGCCCCTGGACACGGACCGAGGCTCTCAACCGCCGGCCGCTGCCGGCGCCGTCGCGGGGACTCAGACGAGATCGCCCACCGTTCCATCCCCGGCTCCCCCAGCTCAGGATGCGAGCGGTGGCTCGGCCGAGCCCGGCGTATCGGCGGAGAGCGCGGCCGCCGCGCCCGCGTCCGACCCTGCGGTCTCCCGATCGCCACGCTCATCTCCGATGCGGCTTCTGCGAGGGCCGTCCCGGCCCTTCCTGCACATGCCGTCACTGTCCGTCCCGAGCCGGGCGGCCGTGGAATCGGCTGCCCGTGAGCTGCTGGCCGCTCCAGTGGAGGCTGCGCGCCTCCGTCTCCAGAACCCGCGCGAACTGTCGGATCGGGTCGCGATGGGCCGGGCGATCTGGCGGGACCTGGTCGTCGGCTTCGCGGCCCAGCTCGGCGAGCTGAACCTGGGCTTCACCCAGCTGGCGGCGCTCTATGCCCTGGCGGACAGCGGCACCATGACGGTAGCGGACCTGGCCGACACTCTGGGCCGCTCACCGTCGGCGGTGAGCCGGCTCGCCGATGGCCTGGTACAGCGGCAGCTGATAGAGAGGAACCGGGATGCCGAGGATCGGCGGCAGCGGACCCTGACCCTGACGGGGAGAGGGCAGGCGCTGCTGGGCCTGGTGGATCGGGCCAGAGCGCAGGAGTTCCTGGCGATCGTGAGGCCGCTGCCCGCGGCCGAACGTGCCCTGGTGGCGATGGGCGTGGCCGCTCTCTCCACGCACGCCATCTCGCGCCGCGGCCACCTGATCAAGCAGCGCCCGCGCTAGGGAAGAGCGCGCCAGATCCTGCCCTCGCCATTCCGCCTACCGCACGAAGTAGCCGGTCACATGGAAGGCACGACCCATGCAGACCCGATCCTGGTGCGTCCGGGCAACGGCAGGATCGGTCAGCGAGGTCACCGTCGCTCTCGGTGGTGGAGGCACCCTGAGCGTCACCTATGCCGCTCCTGCTTTGGGTCCCACCGCGCACGTCATCTTCACGAAGCCAGGACAGGCCGCAGGCGCCTCTGCTCGCGCCTGCGGTCGTCTTCCCGGGAGCGGGGTCCATTCGCTGTGTGGTATCGTCGGCGACCGGTGGTGCGCGGGGCACCCCGGTTTTGGCTTGGAGGGAGACGGAAATGCGCCGGTTGTCTTGCGTAGCGCTTGTCGTGGGCCTTGTCGTGTGCACGCTCGGGGCGACAGCCGGGACTGCCCTGGCGGTGGCGCCGTCGTCTGCCCCGACGATCGTCAGCCCGACCGACGGGTCCAGTGTTGGCGCGAATCCGATTCTCAGTTGGGCGTCTCTGACTGGCGCGGCCAAGTACCGGGTCCAGATCGCCACTACCATCGGCTTCTCCTCGACGCTCTACAACGTCGACACCTTCGCGCTCCAGGCCACGCCCCCGTCGCAGTTGCCGTTCGGCCAGCTGTACTGGCGAGTGGCAGGCCTGGACAGCAGCAACAACATCGGACCGTATGCGGTGGCGTCGTTCACGAAGCTGGCCGGCACGGCGCCCGTCTCCATCTCTCCGACCGACGGTCAAACGCTTCATTTCCCGACGGACCCGGTCCTGTTGACCTGGCAGCCTGTCCCGGGGGCCACGTCGTACACGGTTCAGGTCGACAACGCGTCCGACTTCGTTGGGGCCACCTCGTACGCGACCGCTAACACCTCCTACGCCATGACCGACACGCAGGCCTTCACGATGGCCGACGGGGTTACCCCGCAGTCGTGGTGGTGGCGGGTCCAGGCCAACTTCCCCAGCTCTCAGGTAACCGCATGGTCCACGCCGTGGAGCTACCAGATCGGCTGGCCGGACGCACCGCAGCTCGAGTCGCCCGCCAACAATGCGCTGGGCGTCACCGAGGTTGTCTTCTCCTGGGATCCCGTTCCAGGCGCCGCCACCTACCAGATCCAGGTCAGCCCCAACCGTGACTGGCAGAACAACAAGATCATCGACGCAACGGTCGACAGCACGCGTTACGCACCCTATCCCACGCTCGACAACCAGTCCTACTACTGGCGGGTACGAGCCCGAGCAGCCGGGACGGCCAACAACTTTGGCCCGTGGTCGGCTGAATTCGTCTTCGATCGATCGTGGCCCACGCGACCCGTAATCGTCAGCCCCCTTTGGGCGGGTGGGGCCGCGCCAACGCCGGTAGTCTCGAACCTGAAGCTGAGCTGGACTCCCGCCTCAGCCGGTGGCGCCGGTTGGGTCGACCATGCCGATCACTACGAATTGATGATATCGACCGACCTGAACTTCTCCCCTGGCAGCAACCCTGTGAGCTGCTACACAAACCACACCACGGTCACGCCGTACACGGCCGTGCTAGGCGGCGGCGAGCCAGGCGGATGCGCTATCGGGATGGTTCCGGGAACCACCTACTACTGGCGCGTCCGTGGCATCGACTCCGCCAAAGGCATTCTGGGCATCTGGGACATCACCGAGCCGGGTGAAAACCAGCGTTTCATCTACATGCCTGCCCCGGTTCCTTGTGGCCCGACGAGCGGCGCGAGTGTCGCGACCCCAATCCTGTGCTGGTCCGGAATATCGGGAGCGATTCAGTATCGCGTCACGATCAACAAATCCGGCGGCTCGCCGGCAATGTCCCCCGTGCAGACCTACGCCACGACCTACACCCCCACTACGGCACTGAATCCCGCCGACGGGCCGTTCTCCTGGCATGTCGAGGCCCAGGATTATCTGGGCTACTGGTCCACGACATGGGCCGCGCCGCCAACCTTCTCGCTCATCGCACCAACAACGGACACCACGCTCGATCTGCTGACCCCGTCGGATGGAGCCGCGGCGATCCGCATGCCGTCGATGAGCTGGCAGCCCTATACGGGCGCGACCTATTACGAGGTTCTATACGGTCAGACTCTTCCGCCCTCAACTCTCCTGAGTGGCAGTACGCATCTGCCCTACGCGGCGTTCACATATGCAGGCACCCCGCTGTCCACTGGTACGTACTACTGGGAAGTCGAAGCCTTCGATGGCTCCGGGCCGCTGGCCACGAGCAGCCCGCGCTCCTTCTCCGTCGGCGTGCCGCCCGGCTACGGCGACTGGATTGTGCCGTGGAGCGACTACGAGACCCCGGAGTGTGTCGACCAGAAGGATCCTTCGGTCGAGCGCTGCACGCCAACGCTCGGCGACACCCAAGAGTTGTCGTGGGTTCCGGACCCCGATGCCGGTGCCTACGTGGTCTACGTCGCCAAGGACGTGCATTTCACCACCATGTATCGCACCTACAAGACCGGCCAGACGACGCTGATGCCTCGCGAGTCGTGGCTGGACAGCCAGGCCGGCGAGTCCTACTACTGGTTCGTCCGGCCGTGCGTGGATGCGGGACTGGCCCACTGCGGCCCCGGACCGGACACCACCGCCGGTCTGAACAACGCGAGTGCCTACAGGAAGGTCTCGCCGGCGGTCACGGGTCTGTCAACGACCACGGCCGCCAATCCGCCGGTGTCCGGCTCGACGATCGCCGATCAGATCACGTTCAACTGGAGCGACTACATCACAACCAGCCAGGCGGTCACGTACCCGGTGGCCGAGTACTACTCGAGCAGGGTCACGCAGGAAGCCAAGGAGTACAACTTCACCGTCGCCACGGCGTCCGACTTCAACGCGGGCTCCATCCTGGAGAGCAACGTCAAGGTCGATCAGACGCAATACACGCCCTGGTCGATGACCTACCCGGAGGGCCCGCTGTACTGGCGCGTCCAGGCGATCGACGGTTCCGGGAATCTGCTCACGATGAGCACGACGGGGACCGTGACCAAGGCCTCCGCGCCTATCTCGCTGGTTTCGCCCGCTGCCAGCGCGACGGTCAGTGGTGTGCCGTACTTCACCTGGACGCCGCAGAACTGGGCCGCGAAGTACACCGTGGAGGTGTACAAGAACGGCGACACCCTCTTCTCCCCGGCCAACCGAGTCCTCACCCAGACGACGCCGATCGCCGCCTGGGCGCCAACAACGAACCTCCCCGCCGGCGATTACGCCTGGCGCGTCCAGCGGCTCGACCAGAGCAGTCGGGCCGGTCCCTGGTCCAGTGGCCGAGTCTTCACCCTCCGCCCGGCGGCACCGACGCTGATCACGCCGGCGGATCTGGCGGCCGTCTCGAAGTCAAACATTCTCTTCACCTGGACGACCACGCAAAGCGCGGTCAGCTACAAGTTCCAGTCGAGCGTCGCCACCGACTTCGCGTCATTGACCGAGAACGTCACGACGGTCATGACGGCCTGGTCGCCGACCAGCTCGTACAACGCAGGCACCTACTACTGGCGCGTCAGCGTCCTCGACGCGGCCGGCAACGTCCTCAGCACTTCCGGGTACCGCACCTTCACGACCTTCACCCCGCCTACCGGCGCCACCTACTTCCCGCTGACCCCGACGCGCCTTCTCGATTCCCGCGACGGGACGGGGTTGTGGGGTGCCTTCAGCTCGCACGTGGCCCGAACGTTCCAGGTCACAGGCGGCGTCGTACCGGCCAACGCCACCGCGGTGACCGGCAACCTGACGGTGACGGGCCAGACCAGCCTCGGCTTCCTGTACATGGGTCCTGTCGCGATCAACGACCCCACCAGCTCGACTCTCAACTTCCCCGTCGGTGACGACCGGGCCAACGCGGTCACGGTGGCTCTCGGTGCCGGAGGCACTCTCTCCGTCACCTACGCCGCTCCGATTCTTGGTCCCATCGCCCACGTCATCTTCGATGTGACCGGCTACTTCGCGCCGGACACGAGCGGTGCCACCTACTTCCCGGTGACTCCAGCCCGGCTTCTCGATTCCCGCAACGGGACGGGGTTGTCGGGTGCATTCAGCTCGCACGTGGCCCGTACGTTCCAGGTGACAGGCTACGGCGGCGTGCCGGCCGGAGCCACCGCCGTGACCGGCAACCTGACCGTGACTCAGCAGACCAGCCTCGGCTTCCTCTACCTCGGCCCGAACGCCGCCAACAACCCGACCAGCTCGACTCTCAACTTCCCGGTCGGTGACGACCGGGCCAACGCGGTCACCGTCGCCCTCGGTGCCGGAGGCACTCTCTCCGTCACCTACGCCGCTCCGACTCTTGGTCCCACGGCGCACGTCATCTTCGATGTGACCGGCTACTTTGTGCCCGGTCTGAGCGGCGCCTCGTACGTCCCGCTGACCCCGACGCGCCTTCTCGACTCCCGCAACGGGACGGGGTTGTCTGGTGCCTTCAGCTCGCACGTGGCCCGGACGTTCCAGGTGACAGGCAGCGTCGTACCAGCGCAGGCCAATGCCGTGACCGGCAACCTGACGGTCACGCAACAGACCCAACTGGGCTTCCTGTACATCGGCCCTGTCGCGATGAACAACCCGACGAGCTCGACTCTCAACTTCCCCCTCGGCGACGATCGGGCCAACGCGGTCACCGTCGCCCTGGGTACCGGAGGGAAGCTCAGCGTCACCTACGCCGCCCCGACTACCGGTCCCACGGCCCACGTGATCTTCGATGTGACCGGTTACTTCGTGCCATAGGCGGAGCGGGGCAGGACGGGGGGCGGGCGGCGCGGCCGCCCGATCAAGCCGCGCACGCGCTAGGGAAGGCCACCGCTCCAACCCCGGCCGGAGGCCTCAGCCCTTCTTGGCCGCTCCGGTCAGATCGTGCATGGCGGGCATGCCGAGGACCTCGCGGGCCACGTCTTCCTTGTCCACAGACAGGGACCACTCGGCCCGGCCCTCGCGCCGGCCGATGACGCAGCAACCCTTGAGGTTGACTCCGGCGTGGGCCAGCTTGCTCGTCAGGTCGCCGAGGGCGCAGGGTGTGTCCTCGATCTCGACGAGCAGGGTGGACCCTGCGACGAACGAGTAGCCCATGCTGCGGAGCACTTCGCCCGTGGCCTCGTCGTTGTCGGTGTAGATGAGGGCACAGGCGAGATCGCCGGCCGTGCTGCCCTGAATCTGGACGATGTTGACGCCGCGCGCGCAGAGCCCCTTGGCCAGGTGGGCCAGTTCGCCCGGCCTGTTTGGAAGTTGAACGACGAACGGTTGACCCATTTCTCCCTCCCGACGGAGCGTCAGGCGGTTGGAGATACACCCCGGACGAAGATCTGTCACTGTCTCCGGCCGTTGCGCGTGGACGAGTTCGGAGCGGCCCCCCGCCACCGAACGGCAATCAGGTTAGCCGATCCTCACCCCCTTCCGCGCTGGGTCTTTGGTCCGGGGCGGGCGCTCGATCGATGTCAATCGCCGCCAGTCGCAGTCCGTCTCCGGGCGCCGTTGTGATCACGAATTCGGCGCCTTCGGCGCAAGTTCCTGCCGATATCTCGCCCCAGGCGAACCGAAGCGCTTCCTCGGTGTGCTCGTCCTCCTCGCCGAGCAGAACGTGGACCGCGGTGATGCGGGCCGCGCCCAGCGATCGAGCACGGTCGACTGCCTTGTCGAGCACGGCCTGGGCGAGCACGGCCTGATGCATCGCTAGCGCGCCTCCGTGCCGAGCAGCTCGACGACCGCCGCCGCGGCGGCTGGGACGGCCGCCAGAACCTCCGGGCTCAGCTCCTCGCTGAACTCGTCGGTTCGGTGGGCCTGGATCGTGACCGTGTCGATGCGCGCGGGCAGGTCGGCGCCGAGCCGGCGCCCCAGGGCGAGGGCGGTCCGCAGCGACGCGTCGTGTGTGGAGTCCAGGTGGCCGGCCGCGTGATCGGCGAGCGCCTCGAAGGAGCAGGAGCGAACCTCGCCGGCCGGACGGTCCGGGAACTCGGCGGCGTCGACGAGGATCGCCGCCTCGTAGCCGGTCAGACGCTCCATCAGGCGCAGCCCGCCGACTCCCAGCCGCTCGATCTCCACGTCGGGGATCCTTCGTCCGGCATCCCGAGCCGCATGGAGCCTGCACTCCACCTCGTCCGCGACTCGCCAGCCCACACCGTCGTCGCCGAGCACGGGGTTGCCCAGCCCGACGACGATCGTCCGCGGGCCCTCGCGCGGGGCGGCCTGATCGGCCACGGCGGCCTCCGATCTAGCAGTTCTGGGACAGGATCTCGATGACCTCGCCGTCCGAGTTGCGGATGGCCACCTGGAGAGGCATCTCCCCGGGGAGCGAGTGGGTGGCGCAGCCGAAGCACGGGTCGTAGAGCCGGAACGCCATCTCGACGCGGTTCAGCAGGCCCTGGTTCACGACACCCTTGTGGATGACCGTCTCGGCCGCCTTCTTGACCGACATGGCAATCGGAGCGTAGTTGTTCGTGGTCCCGACGATGAGGTTCACGCTCGTGAGGACGCCGCGCTCGTCCGTCCAGTAGTGGTGGGTGAGCGTGCCGCGCGGAGCCTCGACGCACCCGACGCCTTCGGTCGGCTTCTCGGTGGGCACCGTGCGGACGTTGGGCGAAGTGATCTCCGGATCCGTCGCCAGCTCGACCATGCGCTCGGCCGCGTAGAGCAGCTCGACCAGGCGAGCCCAGTGCGTGGCCAGGCGATGGTGGATGATGCGCTTGCCGCCCGACTCTGGCTTGGGGGCGAGGGTTTCGTACATGCGCTCGTAGGCGGCCTGCGCCAGCGGCGTGGCCATGCCATCGGCGTTGTTGAGCCGCGAGAGGGGAGTGGCGCAGTATACGCCGCTGTCCGCTCCGTCGACGAAGCCCTTCCAGCCGATCTTCTTCAGGTACGGGAACTTGAGATAGGTCCACGGCTCGACGTGCTCGGCGATCCAGTCGCGGTACTCCGCCGGAGCGTACGTGCCGACGCGGGTTCCGTCGGGCGAGGTGATGCCGACCCGGCCGTCGTAGAAGTTGACCTTGTTCTTCTCGTCGAGCATGCCCATGTAGTAGGTGCGATGGGTGTAGCCGTCGGAGAGGACCATCTCCTTGTAGGCATCGTTGCCCAGGACGATCTGGTCGAAGATCTTGAGGCTGAACTGGGCGAACTCGATGCTCCAGCGGCCGATCTTCTCGATCTCGGCCCGCTGCTCCTCGGTGATGCCCTTGGTCATGCCGCCGGGCACGGCCGTGGCGGGATGGATCTTGCGGCCGCCGATCATCTCGATGACGTTGTGGCCATTCTTGCGGGCCTGGATCACCTGGCCGCCGACCTCCATGCCGACCTTGCCGATGACGCCCAGGATGTTGCGCTCGGCCGCGGGTGCGTCCGGGCCGACGATGAAGTCGGGCCCGCCGAGCGCGTAGAAGTGAGTGGTGTGGTCCGTGACGTAGAAAGCGGAGTAGAGCAGCTCGCGCAGCAGCTTGGCCGGGCGCGGCGGGTCGACGTGGTAGACCGCGTCGGCGGCCTTGGCGGCGGCCATGTGATGCGCTTCCGGGCAGACGCCGCAGATGCGGTTGGTCAGCGTCGGCATCTCCTCCACGGGTCGGCCGACGCAGAACCGCTCGAAGCCGCGCAGCTCCGGGATCTGGAAGTAGGCGTTGGCGACCTCGCCGTCCGGATCGAGGAAGATCTCGATCTTGCCGTGGCCCTCCAGCCTGGTGACGGGGTCGATGGTGATACGTTCCATTACTGCTTCTCCCCGTCGTTCCAGGCGGCCTTGGACCCGCGCAGCAGCGAGCTGGCCAGGCTGAAGCGGTAGAACTGGCCGGCCGGGTCGACGATCCCGTCGAGAATCCCGTCGATCTCCTCGGGCTTCTGCGCCTCCACGACCGATGCGTATGCCGACATCAGCCGGGCGCCGTAGTCCACCACGCCCTCGGCCGCACCGTAGCAGCCGATGCACGGAGCCGCTACCGCCGGGCAGAGGGCGCCGCAACCACTCCGCGTGGCGGGGCCGTTGCAGGGCAGTCCTTGCTCCAGGAGGCAGATCTCCGGATCGAAGGCGGCGACCTGCTGGATGCGGACGAAGCGGCTGATCTTCTTGACGTCGCGCTTGCGGGCGCACTCGTCGCAGACGGTGGACTCGCCGGCGCCCAGGACGGAACCCTTGGGCGGGAGCGGGCCGGTGCCGTTGAGAGCGGCCACGACCGCCTGGAGGGCGGCCCATATCTGCTTGGACTCGGGCGGGCAGCCGGGGATCGTGTAGTCCACGTCCACGACCTGATCCAGCGTCCGAAGCATCGGCTCGAACTCGGGCAGGTGCAGGACGCCTTCGGGCGCCTGGTACTCCCAGACCGGTCGAATGCCGTCCGGATTGTCCGTGCTGGACGTGGAGAACGCGGTGTCGAGGATCTCTTTGCTGCTCGAGAGGTTGGCCAGGCCGGGGATGCAGCCCTCGCTGGCGCACGAGCCGAAGGCCACGACGAACTTGGACTTGCGACGCAGGAGCTTCGCGAGGTGGACTGTCTCGTCGGTCCGCATGCTGCCGCTGACGAGCGTGATCGTGATCTCGCCGTCCGCCATGGCCTCGACGTCGGAATACTTGCCGTCCAGGATCGTCGGCCACAGGACGATGTCGAAGGCGGCCGCCACTTCCAGGATGTGCTCGTGGATGTTGACGATGGCGATGTCGCAGCCACCGCACGACGCGGCGCCGAAGATGGCGAGCTTGGGCTTGGCGGCGGACTTGGCGGCGGACTTGGCGGCCGGAGCCGCGACCTTGGGCTTCGCGGCCGGGCTCATTTGACTGCCTCCACCACCGCCGCGTGGTTCCCATGCGCGTGGTCCGGGTTGGCCCCGCCAGCCTTCTCGGGTGGCCCGGCGGCGTCACCGCCGGTGGCCTCCCAGGCCGCGTCCAGGTCCACGCCGTCGACGTCGACCAGTCTCGCGGCCGGCCAGTTGAGCGGCCCGAGGGCTCGCACTTCTTCGGTTACGCGGGCGATCTCGCCGGCGAGGCGGACGCCTTCGGCCGCGCTGGCCCACACGAGCTGGAGCCGCTCCGGCTCGATGCCGAGCGCCTGGATCGTCCGCTGCAGCAGCTGGAAGCGGCGCAGGGCCTTGTAGTTCTGCTCGATGTAGTGGCACTCGCCGGGGTGGCAGCCGCTCACCAGGACCGCGTCCGCGCCCTCGGAGAAGGCCTTGAGGATGAACGTGGGATCGAGGCGACCCGAGCACATGAGCCTGATCAGGCGGATGTTGGGCGGGTACTTCGTACGCGCCGTGCCCGCCAGGTCCGCTGCTCGGTAGCTGCACCAGTTGCATGTGAAGCCGATGATCACCGGCTCGAAAAGCCCGCCCTCGGCCGGGCTCGCGGCCGGGGTCGCCCCTTCCGTGGAGGCCGGTGCGACAGGTGCCTGCGCGCTCATGCTCGCACCGCCTCCTCGATCGCTTCGTGGTGGGTCGCCGGGTAGGCGGTCCGCCTGAGCGGCTCGCCGTCGGCTCCCAATCGGAGCAGGCCTTCGATCTGCGCGAGGACCTGCTCGTCGCTGAAGCCGCTTCCGGAGATCGCTCCGGCGGGGCAGGCCGCGACACAGGTGCCGCAGCCCTGGCACATCGCCGCGTTGACGCTCGAGACACCCTCGGCCTCGATGAACGAGATGGCGTTGTAGGGGCACATGGTGTTGCAGATCCGGCAGCCGGAGCAGTGCTCGGCGTGAACCGTGGCCTTGATCGGCTCCAGGTTCATCTGCTTCTGCTGGATCATGCCCAGGACTCGGGCAGCCGCCGCGGCGCCTTGCGCCACCGAGGCCGGGATGTCCTTGGGGCCGCTGACGCAACCGGCGACGAAGACGCCCTCGGTCATGGTCGCTACCGGATCGAGCTTGGGGTGCTTCTCGATGGCCCAGCCGTCGAAGCTGCACGAGATGCCGAAGAGCTTGGCCGCATCCTTCGCGTTCTGGCGCGGCTGCAAGCCGGCCGAAAGGACGACCATGTCCAACGGAATCCGCCGCTGCTTGCCCGTCAGGGTGTCTTCGACCTGGACGATCAGCTTGCCTTCCTCGCCCGGCAGGCGAGCGGCGTCCGTTATGTCGGCCACTTTGCCACGCACGAAGTGCCCGCCCTCCTCGAGCACTCTCTCGTAGAACTCCTCGTAGCCCTTGCCGGGAGTGCGGATGTCGATGTAGAAGTTGGTGACCTCCGCACCGGTACGTTCCATGACCAGGTGCGCGAACTTGAGACTCTGCATGCAGCAGATGGCCGAGCAGTAGGCGTTGTAGTTCTTGTCCCGGCTGCCCACGCAGTGGACGATGCCGATGGTCTTCGGCGCCGTCTTGCCGTCGCGCAGAACGATGTTGCCGTTCGTCGGTCCGGCCGCGCTGCACAGCCGCTCGAACTCGAGGCTGGTGAAGACGTTCGGCAGCCGGCCGTAGCCGTACTGGGGGATCCTGCGAGCGTCGAAGAGGTCGTAGCCGGTGGCGATGATGATGTTGCCGACCTGGAGGGTCAGGATCTGATCCTCCTGGGTGAAGTCGATCGCGTTGGCGTCGCAGAACTTCTCGCAGGCCTTGCAAGTTCCGTTCTTGAAGTAGGCGCAGTTCGGGCGGTCGATCACCGGTATCCGAGGAACGGCCTGGTCGAACGGCGTGTAGATCGCCTTGCGGCGACCCATCCCTACCTCGAAGACATCATCGGGAACCTTCCAGGGGCACTTCTCCTGGCAGACGCCACAGCCGTTGCAGAGGTCCTCGTTGACATAGCGGGCCTTCTTGCGAACGGTGACGGTGAAGTTGCCGACGTAGCCCTCGACCTTCTCTACTTCGCTCCAGGTCAGGAGCTCGACGTTGGGGTGCGTGCCGGCGGCGACCATCCTGGGGGTCAGGATGCAGGCCGCGCAGTCCAGGGTGGGGAAGGTCTTGTCGAATTGGGCCATGTGGCCGCCGATCGAGGGGTCCTTCTCGACGAGATACACCTTGAAGCCGGCGTCGGCGATCTCGAGAGTCGCGCTGATGCCGGCGATGCCGCCTCCGACGACCAGTGTGGCCGGGTTGATATCGACCTTGATAGGCTCCATCGGCTCGTTGCGGCGGACCCGCTCGACGCCGCCGGCCAGGAGGGCTTTGGCCTTGGCGGTGGCCGCGGCCTTGTTGGTGTGGACCCACGAGTCCTGCTCGCGGATCGAGACCAGTTCGCACAGGTAGGGGTTCAGGCCGCCGCGCGCCGTCGCGGTGCGGAAGGTGCGCTCGTGCAGGTGGGGGGAGCAGGCCGCGACAACGATGCGGTTGAGGTCGTACTCCTTGATGTCGTCGGTCACGAGCTGCTGGCCGGCGCTGGAGCACATGAACTTGTAATCGCGAGCGATGACCACGCCCCGGTCGCGCAGGTTCTCGGCCGCCCAGCGGGCGACTTCGGCGACGTCGACGACGCCGGCGATATTGCTGCCGCAATGGCAGACGTAGACGCCGATTCTCTCAGTCATAGCAGTCCCCGAAATGGCGAGTCACCACGATGGCGCGCCCGAAAGCGATGAGTTGTTGCGTTGCCCACCTTGACCTCGGGTGTCACGTCTATCCCAGGGCCTCCTCGACCAGTTCGATCATGTCTTTGACCACGATCCTGTCCTCTTGACCGGCGGTCTTGACGGCATCCCGGTACATCGTCACGTCCTTGGGGCAGGCCACCACGAAGTACTGGACGCCGTCGAGGGCGGCAGCCTCGCGGATGCGGTTCTCACTGGGCCGCTCCTTGATGCCTGCCTCGTCCATCCAGATGCGCCCGCCACCGGCCCCGCAGCAGAGGCTGCGGTCGCGGTTGCGCGGCATCTCGGCCAGGCGGCAGCCAATAGCCTCCAGGACGCGGCGTGGGGCGTCGTAGACGCCGTTGTACCGGCCCAGGTAGCACGGATCGTGGTAGGTCACCGTGTAGCCCAGCTGCCGCCGGATCGGCAGCTGGCCGGAGGCGATGGCCCGATCGAGCACTTCGGTGTAGTGGAGGACCGGCACGGTCGGAGACCCGTTCGAGGTCCCGTTGGACGCGTACTCGTTCTTGAGCGTGTTGTACGTGTGCGGGTCAGTGGTGACGATCTCCTGGAACTCGCAGCCCGCGAGCGCGGCCTTGTTCTTCATCGCCAGCAGCTCGAACAGGCCCTCCTCGCCAACCCGGCGGATGTCGTTGCCGGCGTTGCGCTCCGCGTCGTACAGCAGACCGAAGTCGATCCCGGCCTTCTGGAAGACCCGAGCGGTGGCCTGCGTTATCGCCGTCAGGGTTGGGCTGTAGGAGGCGTAGTCGCCGACGAACCAGAGCGTGTGAGCCGGCTCCCGGCGAATGTCCTTGATCGGGGGCGTCATGTCCGCGGTCCACATGGCGCGTTTCCGGTCCGACTGGCCGAACGAGTTGCCGTAGCGCCTCAGATTGGCGAGGGCGCTCATCAGCATGGGATCGGCTCGCCCTTGAGTCAGCAGATAGCGGCGCATGTCCACGATGGGCGGGATGTGCTCGATGAACAGCGGGCACTCCTGGTCGCAGGCGTAGCAGGTCGTGCAGGCCCACAGGACCTCGTCGGCGATCACGTCACCGGTCAGTTGCCTGTCGAGCACAGCCTGTGCCGAGGGGTTCCCGGAGGCCCCTCCTGAGCCGGCCGCCCGCAGGGCAGTGCCCCGCTCGAACAGATGGGCGCGCAGGCTCATGATGAGCAGTTTGGGCGAGAGCGGCAGCCCGCTGGCATAGGCCGGACACACTTCCTGGCACCGCCCGCATTCGCTGCAGCTGTACCAGTTGAGCATCTGCAGCCAGGTGAACTGCTCGACGTTCTTGACGCCGGCCTGACCGTCGAATTGAGGGGCGGGAGGCAACCTGCCGGGGGGCTCCACGTCGCGCAGGAGAACGTTGAACATGGAGGTCACGACGTGGAAGTGCTTGCCCCCGGGCAGCATGGTGAGGAAGAGCAGCACGACACCCAGATGGACCCAGTAGGCGACCTTGCCGATGATGTCCTGCGTGCCCTGGCTCAGCCCGGCAAGCACGCTGCCGACGAACGAAGAGACGGGCTGCCAGTAGGCCGGCTGGATCGCGCTTTCGCCCCGGTTTCGCGTCAGGCCGTTCATGACCAGCAGGCTCACCATGATGGTGAGGATGAAGATCAGGACCAATACGCCTTCGGTCTGGTGGCTGCCCCTGTAGCGTTCAGGTTTGGCGATGAGGCGCAGGTACAGGCCGTAGAGGACGGCCACCGCCACGGCGACCGCGATCAGGTCCTGGACCAGTGCCAGCGGCCCGAACGTCCCCAGGAAGGGCAGCACGAAACCGGGGAAGACGCCTTCGATGATCGCCTGGGCAATCGTTGGGAGCAGGAGCAGGAATCCCCAGAAGATGAAGAAATGGGCCACGCCGGGCGTGGGGAACCGGAACAATCGTCGCTGGCCGAACACGAAGACCAGGAACGCCTTGATGCGCTGCCACCAGTGGGTGAAGGGTCCGGCCGGCTGCCCCAGGCGCATGTGCTCGAAGCGCCGGTAGACCCGCAAGCCGAACAGGCCCAGCGACGCCAGGAAGGCGGCCACGACCAGCATGGGCTCGATCGGCATCGCTCAGCTGCCCTTCGCCTGCTTGATCTTCTCAGTGAGCACCGGCAACAGCTTGACCACGTCGACCGTCGCGCCGTACTGGGCGATGTCGAAGATGGGCGCCTTCTCGTCGGTGTTGATGGCGATGACGCACTCCGCATCGCGCATGCCCTCGGCGTGCTCGGGCGCGCCGCTGATGCCGAGCGCCAGGTACAGCCTGGGCTTGACGGACTTGCCGGACTTGCCGACCAGGCGCGAGGTCGGCAGCCAGCCCTGGTCTACCACCGGGCGCGAGGCCGACACGGCGCCCCCCAGCGCCGCCGCCAGCTCCTCGGCCAGCTTGAGGTTGTCCCGCTGCCCGATGCCGCGCCCGACCGACGCGAGGATGGACTCGCCGGTGATGTCGACGTCGCCGGTTTCGGGCTCGATGTAGCCCTTGAGCTTGACCTTGAGATCATCCAGCGCCGTCGGGGGCGCGACCTTGGTGACCTTGGGCGCGCCTTCCTTCCTGCCGTCCTTGGGCTTGTATCCGCCCGGCACCATCGTGACCAGACACGACGGCTCGGGCAGCTCGCCCTCGGCCAGCACCTTGCCGCCGCAGGTCAGGGAGACGTAGTGAGGCTTGCCGGCCTGAACATCGAGCGTCTGGCAGGAGGCGATCAACGGGCTGCCAAGTCCGATGCCAATGCCACACGCCACGTCCATGCCCATGGAGGAATGCCCAAGGAGCACGACCCGCGGGGCAGCCCCTTTGACCAGCCCGGCAATCGTCCGCTGGTAGGCGTCCGGCGTGAATTCGGCCAGCGCCGCATGGTCCACATATGTGACTCCGTCGGCCACGCCCAGAGTGCCGGCCAGCCCCTCGGCGTTGTGGCCCAGAAGCACGGCCGTCAGACTGCCGCCGAGCTTGTCGGCCAGCCCGCGCCCGGCTGCCAGCATGGTGTAGGTGATCTCCATCACTTCGCCGCGCACGGTCTCGGCGACAACCCAGACTTCCTGACTCATGGCTCTTCTCCTACGCCAGCAGCCCGCGGTCTCGGAACACAGTGACCAGCGCATCGGCCACGTGATCCACATTGCCCTCGATCATCTCGGCGCGTTCGCTGGATTCCGGCAGGTACATGCGCGCCACCTCGGCCGCGCCACCGCCCTCGGCCTGGCCGGCCTCCACCTCTTCGATCTTGGCCGTCTTCATGGCCTCCATCACGAGGCTGGTGACCACGTAGCGCGGTGGTTTCTCGGCAGCCTGGATGCCCAGGACGGCCGGCAGTGCGACCTCCATCTCGGCCACCAACCCGCCCGGGTATTCCTTGCGCGCCACGATCTTGCCGTCTTCCTGCTCGACGCCGGTGACATAGCCGACAAAGGGCAGGCCCAGCCGGGCTGCAAGGAGCGGCCCCGTCGAACCGTCCAGGTCGTCTGTTGCCTGCGTACCGGTCAGGATCAAGTCAAAGGCGATGTCTTTGAGCGCCGCCTGGAGCACCGAGGAGGCGGCGTGGTTGTTGATCCCCTCCGCAAAGCCGTCTCCGAGAACCTTGACGACGTGGTCGGCACCCTTGGCTATGGCTGTGAACAGGGCCTCGTCCACGTCGCCCGTGTCCAGCGTCACCACGGTGACCGTGCCGCCGTAGCGCTCCTTGAGCAGTAGGGCCTGCTCCAGAGCGTGCTCATCCTGCTCGCTGGGGATCAGGCGCATGTAGGTGCGATCCAGCGCCACCCCACTCTTGTCGATCTCCAGTTCCTCGACGAGATCGGGAACGAACTTGACTGGAACGACGATGTTCATCCGTCCTCCCCTATTCAACAGCCGCGTCGGCCAGCGCGTCGGCCAGCAACTCGGCGATGTCTTTGACGATCAGCTCTCCCTCATGTCCCGTGCTCTTGACGGCGTCCTCGAAGCGCGGCGTCTCGTAGGGGCAGGCCACCGCGAGAATCTGGGCTCCGGCATCCAGCGCCTCCTTCACACGCCATTCGGACGTGCGGGCGTGGGCCCGCTCCCACACGAACCCGTCGAGCCAGTTGCCTCCGCCACCGGCACCGCAGCAGATCGTATTGGCGCGGTTGTGGGGCATTTCGACCAGCTCCACGCCGGGGATAGCCTGCAGCAGCTGACGCGGCTCTTCATAGATGCCGTTGTTGTTGGCCCGACCGAGGGAGCAAGGGTCGTGGTAGGTGACCTTGTACTTCTGCTCATGCCGCAGCAGGGGCTTGAGCTGCTCCAGATGTTCGGCCAGGAATTGGGTGTAGTGTCGGACGGGGAAGGCGAAGCCTTGGGCGGGGTACTCGTTCTTGAAGACGTTGTAGGCGTGGGGGTCCGTGGTCACGACTTCGTTGAATTGACACCTGCCGAAGGCCTTGCCGTTCTTCTGGGCCATTAGCTCGAACAGGCCTCGCTCGCCGGCCAGACGCTGGACGTCGCCGTCGCTGTTCTCGTCCGGCCCGAGAATGCCGAAGCTGATCCCCAGTGCCTGGAAGATCCTGGCCATTGCCTTGCTGACCGACTGGACCCGCGGGTGATACGAGGCGTAGTCACCAACGAACCACAACACGTCGACCGGTTCCTTGACCTGCGCCATGATCGGCACCGGCACTGTGAGGTCGCTGGCCCACGCGGGACGGCGGCGCGGCGATTCCCCAAGTGTGTTGCCGTAGCGGCGAGTGTTCTCCAGCGCGGTCTGCAGCTCGGACGGGACCTTGCCCCTGACCAGCATCTCGGTCTTCAGCCTGGCCAGCAGCCCCTTGGTCAGAGGTATCTGAGCTGGGCAGACGGCAGTACAGGCAAAACAGGACATGCACAGCCAGATCATGTCGCTTTCGAGGATCGGCTCGAGATCGTCTGCGCGCAGCGCGGCGATGAGTGACCGAGGGGGGAAGTCCATGGCAAAGCCGTGGGGGCAGACGCCGGTACACATTCCGCACTGGAGGCAGAGCTTCAGTCTGTCGCCCTGCGGCGTGGCCTCGAGGACCTCATCGTAGAACGAGCGGTCGCTGGTTGCGACTTCGGCCACGGTCACCTCCACGGGACATGTGCTCCATGCTCCAGTGCCGGCGGACAGGATCCCCCGCAGCTGCCGCGCCCCAGCCACTCGAGGCGGGAGACGCCTGCCGTCATCGCGTTCGCCTCGGTCGGGAAGCGGGCGCCTGCGACCGCTGCCTCGGGAGGTGAAACTCGAGCTACGAGCATCCAATCGCCTCTTTGTCTGTCCGGCTTCGCCCGACGACGTGCGCTGCCGATTGCATGTCTGGACGGACGTCCGCGGCTTGTCTCGTGCGCGAGCGTCTGACATCGGCGGGACCGGTCGGCCACGAGCGTCTAGGAGTCGGCCGGGGGTTGGGGGATATGTCTGCTGGACGCCTCTGCACCCTCATCCGGGAGCGCTTCGGGCCGGCGCCGGCGGCAACGACCGGAGACGACCTGGCCAGCCGCCGGGGCGGCATCGAACGTTGCCTTGGGGCTATTCTCCGGACCCCCCAGAGGCGCCGGTAGGGCCGCATGACCCGCCGAAGCGGGGGCCAACCCGCCCGTGTCATCGTGCTCATGGGGCATCGAGGGGTCGCCAGACCAGAGGGTGACTGGCGGTGCGTGCCTTCGATCCGAAGGACGGGAGGTCGGATCGTCTAACGCGGGTCGGCGAGGTCCGCGCAAATGAAAGCCCCGGCCGCCGCAGTTGCGACGGCCGGGGTGCGAGTGCGAATTGAAGGGCTAGGCCTTCTTGGCCACGATCAGCCCGCCGCCGACGATGGCGAGGATGCCGCCTACGGCCGCGAGGATCACGCCGATCCCGAGGCTCGCGCTTCCGCCCAACGCCTTCATCGAGTCGGACACCGTCGTGAAGCTCTCGTCGCTGACCAGCTTGGTGAAGTAGACCAGGACGACGACGAGTAGGATCAGGGCGCCCAGGCAGGCCAGGACGGCGCCCGACTGCGGGATCTTGATGTTGAGTATCCCGGCCACGACCACGGCTACCACAAGGATGCCGAGGACCAGGGCGATCTTGCCACCGATCAGGCCCCCATCGAGGCCTTTGACGTCGTCGCTTTGGCCCCCGACGCTGGCGCTAATCCACGCCAGGGGTGCCGCGACGATTGCGAGAATGCCGCCGACGGCGGCAACGATGGCGGCGATGGATACGCTCTTGCCTGCGATGTTGACTGCCATGCGATGACTCCTCCATCCAGACTCCGCGGGTCCCGCCGCTGACGGGTCGGCGGGTGGCGCCGCCTAAGAATATGCCTCGGTGCAACGCCTCGACACCGGGTTCGGCGAGTACTCTGGGGAGGATATGTGAGGTCGAAGGAGGCCCCGTACACGCCAGAAGGCCCACGCATCTGAATGGCCGAACGCATGCCCGAACTCGCTCGCGCCAGCGGCGGACGACCAGCGGCCCGCCCGGGCCGCCTGACCCAGCTCAGGCCCTCCGGGCCCCCTGGGTGTCGCGACGGTCCAGCCTGCGAGTCTGCAGGCCTATCCGCAGAAGCGCGAGACGGCATCGAAGAGGACGGGCAATCCCCACCGCAGGGCCTCGACGCTGACACGCTCGTCGTCGCCGTGGAGCAGCGCCAGGAAGCTGTCGTCGCTGCCCATCCGGAGCGGCGAGAAGCCGTAAGTCGGGACGCCGATCCGGGCCAGATGCTTGGCGTCCGTCGCGAACGGGGCGAGGAAGGGGAGCGGCACCCCGTCGGGATCGTGGTCGCGAACGACCTGCTCGAGGAGCGGATAGAGCGGACCGTCGAGTTGGGCCTGGACGGGAGGCCCAACCTGCTCGCACTCGATCTCGATGCGGGCCCACAGCTCCTCGCCGACGCGGCGGCGGAGTTCGGCTCGCATCGCTGCCTCGTCGGTGCCGGGCAGCGTCCGGCAATCGATCTCCACATAAGCCGTGCCGGGGATGACGTTGTACTTCACGCCCGACTGGATGATCCCCACGGATACCGTGTCGTGGGTGACGGCCGAGATGGTCCGTGCCAGAACCGGGTCGCATAGCTCGCGGAGCGTGGCCCCGATCGCGCCGGGCTCCGGAGCGCCCGGGCCGCTCGCCGAGGAGAGAAGCGTCTTCACGGCCCCGGCCGCGCGGACGGTCAGATGCGGGATGGCCCGGGCTATCGCGACGCTCATCGCCTCGGTCATCCGGGCCGGCCCGGGATCCCCGAGCTGGGTCACGATTCGCGCGGCCAGGAACGCGGCGTTGTCCGGAGTGGGCACGGACCCGTGGCCCCAGCGTCCCTTGACGTGGAGTTTATAGACGACGTACCCCTTCTCCGCCACCTGGATCGGGTAGAACCGGACCCCGCCGTAGGTCATCGAGATGCTGCCGGCCTCGTTCAGGGCCGCGGCCGCGCGGATCCAGTCCGGGCGCTCATTGACCAGCCAGTTGGCGCCGTGCCAGCCGCCGGCCTCTTCGTCGGCGGCGGAGCAGAAGATGACGTCGCGGCGCAGGCCGGGGACCGGATCCGTGGCCGGGTTGCGGCCGGCCTCGCGCGCGGCCCGGGCGAGGCGGCGCATGACCTGCACCTCCATTGCCACCATCGACTTCATGTCCAGGGCGCCGCGTCCCCAGACGTAGCCATCCGCCAGCTCCCCGCCGAACGGGTCGTGGGTCCAGCCGGCCGGCTCGGCGGGCACGACGTCCAGGTGCGAGAGAAGCAGCAACGGGTCGCCGCCACTGCCATCGCCGTGGACGCGGCAGACGATCGAGCCGCGGCCGGGGAATGGCTCCACGACCGTGGGGGCGAGGCCTGTGTCGGTGAGGGCTTGCTCGAGGAATCGGGCAGCGAGGATCTCGTCGCCGGGTGGGTTGACGCTCTTGATCCGACTGAGCGAGCGAAGCAGCTCGACCAGCTCGGTCAGCTCTCGGTTGGAGAGGTCCATGGTCGCCACCGCGTGCGCGGAGCCGGCGTCCCAGCCTACCGGGTCGCCCGTGCCAGCTGCTCGGCCAGGCGATCGCCCGTGGTGACCGCGCCCTTGGATGCCGAGGAGACCATCGCCGCGTACTTGGCCATGACCCCGCTCTTGTAGCGCGGGGCCGGCGGGGTCCAGCGGGCCCGTCGGGCCGCGAGCACGTCCGGGGCCACGTTGAGGTCCAGGGCGTGGCGATCGACGTCGATCACGATCTCGTCGCCATCCTCCACCAGCGCGATCGGGCCGCCCAGCGCCGCCTCCGGCGCCACGTGGCCGATCATCAACCCGTGAGTGCCGCCGGAGAAGCGGCCGTCGGTGAGCAGGGCGACGTAGTCGCCCATGCCCTCACCGGATAGGGCCGCAGTTACTGACAGCATTTCCTGCATGCCGGGCCCGCCGACCGGTCCTTCGTACCGGATCACGATCACGTCTTCCTTGTTGATCTTCTGGCTGCGGACGGCGTCGTAGCAGGCGTTCTCGGTGTCGAAGACTCGGGCCGGGCCCTTGTGGAAGCGACGCTCGTGGCCGGCGAGCTTGATGACGCAGCCGTCCGGGGCCAAGGTGCCGTGCAGGATCGTCAGGCCGCCGGTCGCGCTGAGGGGCTTCTCGATCGGCAGGACCACTTTCTGGCCCGCCGTCTCGACCGCCGCCGCCGCGGCCGTGGCGATCGTGCCGCCGTCGACGTTCGGCGTCGAGCCGTCGATCAGGCCCTTCTTGAGCAGCTCGCGCGTCACCAGGGAGAGGCCGCCCGCGTCGAACAGGTCGGCTGCCGCGAATCGACCGCCGGGCACCAGGTCGCCCACGATCGGCGTCCGGTCGGCGATCTCGCCGAAGACGTCGATGTCGAGCGGGGGCAGGCCGTACTCGTGGGCGATGGCGATCAGGTGCAGGACCGCGTTGGTGGAGCCGCCGGTCGCGGCGACGCAGGCGATCGCGTTCTCGATCGACTTGCGGGTGACGAACTCCTTGGGCCGGACGTCGCGCCGGATCAGGTCCATGACGATCTCACCGCAGCGATGCGCGGCTTTGTCCTTGTCCGGGTGCTCGGCCGGGATGCCGTTGAGGCCCGCCGGCGAGAGGCCCAGGATCTCCAGCACCATCGACATCGTGTTGGCCGTGTACTGCCCGCCGCAGGCGCCCGCGCCGGGGCAGCTGACCGACTCGATCTCGTACAGCTCCTCGGCCGACATCTTGCCGGCCCGGTAGGCGCCGATCGCCTCGAAGATCGTGACGATCGTGGCGTCGCGCTTGCCCTTGTACACGCCGGGGTAGATCGTGCCGTTGTAGAGGATGACGCCGGGGCGATCGAGGCGGCCCAGGGCGATGATCGCCCCCGGGATCGTCTTGTCGCAGCCAACCAGGCAGACCAGGCCGTCGAGCAGATGGCCGCGCGTGCACAGCTCGATCGAATCGGCGATCACCTCGCGGCTGATGAGCGAGGCCTTCATGCCCTCGGTGCCCATGGACGTCCCGTCCGAGACGGAGATCGTGCTGAACTCCATCGGGGTCCCGCCCGCCGCGCGAATGCCCGCCTTGACGTGCTCGGCCAGCCGGCGCTGGTTGTAGTTGCACGGCATCGTCTCGATCCAGGTCGTGGCCACGCCGATGAGCGGCCGGGCCAGGTCGGCGTCGTTGAAGCCGATCGCCTTGAGCATGCCGCGCGCCGCGGCCCGATCGGGGCCGTCGGTCAGGGCGGCGCTGTGGCGCTTGGCCGGATCGCTGGGCAGGTCGTATGGCAAGGGACGGTCCGGCATGT
>Ga0187886_1000187_pt1 | contig 85909 bp, 80 predicted proteins | sample June2016WEW_20_1_FD_133001 | JGI IMG/M metagenome (GOLD analysis project Ga0187886, IMG submission 133001) | Peatland microbial communities from SPRUCE experiment site at the Marcell Experimental Forest, Minnesota, USA - June2016WEW_20_150 | ecosystem: Environmental > Terrestrial > Soil >... | reverse complement strand
GTCGGAATATGTCAAAAGCGAAGTGTTCAGCTTGCTGTAGCCGCTGCCTGAGGTTGTCGAGCGGTAGATATTATAGCCTGCAAAATCTGCTTCGTTACTATCATTCCAGTCAAGCCAGACTATTCCATTGCCGGCTGCAGCCAATAGACCAGTTGGCGCCGCCGGAGGCGTTAAATTGCTGGGCATAGCTGAAGCTTGTATTGAATAACCAGACTCAATACCGTTGGTATCTACCGCGGTAACTACATAATAATAGGTCGTGTAGTTGGTAACATTATTGTCGATATAATTCGAGTCGCTCAGCAGAGAGCCGTTCAATTTGCTGTAGCCGCTGCCTGATGTTGTGGAGCGGTATAGGTTGTATCCGGCAAGGTCGGGTTCGTTATTGTCGTTCCAGTTGAGCCAGATTACTGAATCGCCTGCCGTTGCAGTCAGTCCCGTTGGTGCCACCGGTCCCGGTGGCCGTTCTGATTCAGAGAGCACAACGCTCCCGCCGTCCGGCACCACATTGAACATAACATAAGTTATTGAATTGACTTCCACAATATTGCTATCTACCTGCTGACCATTCTGCGAAACATAAGCATATTCCCAGCTGGCGGGAAGAGGTCTGCGTATAGTTATCGGATAATTGTAAATCGTGTTATTGAGAGTGTCTGTTACCTGTAAAATAATAGAGGATTCCTCATGAGACAATTCTGTAATCGACACATCATTGCGTTCTTTTATGTATCGCACGACGTTTCCAAAAGTCTCCACCCAGAATATGTTCCTGCGAGCGTCAAGATACTGAAGGCTTGACCTAAGGACCGTAGATGCAAGCGGCGAATATCCGCCATCGCCATCGATGCCGTGTATCAGGAGAATACACCATCCCTTTGCATTGCTTGCAGTATTGAATGTCGAATTGAAGTCCGCGGCCGTATTCGGACCGGCCAGCGTGCTACCGCAAATATACGCATGGGTATTATAAAAATCAGCGGGAGTGTTCGATTCAACTCCGCCGGTAATGCCGCGTGAAGCGATATAGTATTGCGAGCAAAGTCCTTCATCACCTATCGAGCCATTGGGCCACGCAAAAGTTACACATAGCTGGCCTGTTATATGTGAGTTAACGGCATTCTGAGAGTTCACCATCTCCGCTCTTTGCTGGTCAATAGGCAGTCCGCCCAAAGACGGATGTGACATAGTATGACTGCCAACTTCATGGCCTACATTGGCGGCGTTTTGAAGGCCGGTCCAGTTAGGTCCCCAGTTTATAACAGGAAACAGAGTCGCCTTATAGCCATATTCATTGAGTATAGGAATTGCTATAGGAAGCTGATTGGAGGTGCCGTCATCAAAAGTGTAACTTACTGCCGCTGTCCGAAATCCAGACCAATTGCCTACCTGATAAGGAGGTGCAACGGTTCCGGAATATCCCACATTGGCTGATGATATTATAAGAAAAAAACAACCAAATAATAGGGTCGCCCATACTTTTTTCATAACCCTTTACCTCCGAATAATATTAGTCAGCAATATAATTTAACATAGTTATAAAGGTTTGTCAAATATATAATTAGAGTTGGTTATTTTGAAAATATAACGGCGATTTAATAATCCACAAAAATGGCATTTTTAGCAGCGGTTCAGACAGTAGTGCTGAAAAAATAATCGAGCGGTTTTCTCTCGTAAAAGAAAACCACTCGATTTTTTAATAATTTAAATCCCCAGGCAAGTTTTAGTCATTGGTTTCAAAAGGCGAGGCAGGCAAACCTTCCTTATTATATAGGTTTGCGCCTTCAGGATTGTCCGCCCAGGCATATCGAACGGCTACAGGACTGGCAACCCGGTCGCTCCAGACAATGACGTTGTTTCCATCAATCGTTGCCTTTGCCCAGACGAATTTTTTGTCGGCGCCGGCGATAGCGAAATACTTCAGTTCGCCGCCGCCCTTGGCAATTAGTCCGCTGCCGATATTCGAAAACGACAGGACGATTTTGTTTCCCTCAATTTTCATAGACTGGTAAATCGGGCCCGAATAAACCACGTTTTGGTCGCCATAAGCAACTTTTTGAGCTGCCAGTGCAAGCCTTTTGCCCACATCTTCCTTATCAAGCGGATGGACATCATTCCATTCGCCGATATCTAGGGCAACAGCCATTCCGGTGTTGCCAACGGCAAGCGTTTTAAGCTGCGCTTCTCTCAATTCCGCCCAGCCGCTTTCAGAAGGCTGGTCTTTAGCCTCCATAAAATTGGGCAGTTGAACATACAAAAACGGAAAATCTCCCTGGTTCCATTTTTGCCTCCAGTCGGCTATCAGAGCAGGAAACAGTTTCTGATATTCAAGCGAATTTCCGGCGTTGGATTCACCCTGATACCATATAACGCCTTTAATTTTACAATTTAAGAGCGGGGCAATCATTCCATTATACAAGCCTTCCGGCTGCCATCGAATAAAAGTCGAACCCGGCAGGGGATTCATAATCGCGCCCAATTTATATTGCCACTGGCCTTTTAAGTCGATTGTTTGTTCTCCCGCTGTAAGCTGATATGGCTTGTCCAGAACAAAACCGCCCCGGCCTGAATTATTAATAACTCTTACAACAATAATATTTTTGCCTGCCGTTAGCAGGTTTGAAGGAACATCATATATTCTTGGGGGATACTGGTATGAAATTGACCCCACTTGTTTGCCATTAATATAAGTTGTATCGGCATCCACAATCCTGCCCAGCCAAAGGCGTGCCGGCTTACCGGTCATAGAAGACGGGACGTCGATTTCTTTTTTAAACCAGACAACGCCGTTGATGTTTCCAAGTCCCTGGTCGGCCCAGTAACCAGGCAGATTCATAGATGACCATCCGCAGGGGTCGCAGGCCGTATCATACCAGGGCTTTTCCCCCTCCTTTGCCAGACCTTTATCTGTCTGCTGAAGGCGGTTATACCACGCATCGCTGACAGATTTATCATGTTCCGCGATTTTGTTGCGAAAATCGCTGTCCTTATATTTATTCGCGGTTTCCAAATATGCGGGAAATGCCTTTAAGGCGTCCTCGCTCATCCAGGCCTGTGCCGGAGAGCCGCCTAAACTTGCGTTAATTAAACCTATGGGAATATGATATTTTTCATACAAATCTTTAGCGAAGAAATAACCTACTGCTGTAAAATGAAGAACACTCTGTGGGTTTACCGATTCCCAGCGGCCGGATTCGAGGTCTTCCTGCGGCGATTCAAAAACATACCTGTCTGGAACCTCAAATTGCCTTATGTTCGGGTTCTCGCAATGCACGATTACATCTGGGTATTTGTATTTAACCCTGTCCATCGTCAATTCCATATTCGATTGTCCCGAACATACCCATACATCGCCTATCAGGACATTTTTTAAGGTTATATGATTACTGGCGTTAATTTCCATATCGTAGGGGCCGCCAACCTTTAATTTGGAGAGTATTACCATCCATTTTCCATCTGTTCCGGCTGTAGTGTTGTATGTTTTGCCGTTAAAGTTTATTGTTACTTTTTCGCCGTTATTTGCCCAGCCCCAGACTTTTACCTGAGCGTCTCTTTGCAGCACCATACCATCGCCTACCAGCTTTGGAAGCCTGACCTGGCAAAAGGCTGTCTGAAAAGCCATCAATACATAACAGCATATTACCGAACCAAATATTTTTGAATTTAGTTTCACTGACAAATCCTTTTAATTGAAGAATATGTTTTTTGAATATACAGCGAAAAACGGAAGAGAGAGGATTCGAACCCCTGATACCTTTCGGTATTGCGGTTTTCAAGACCGCCGCCATAAGCCGCTCGGCCACTCTTCCGGACATTTAAAACTTAACTTAATTTACAGTTTAATTGTGGATATTGCAAGAAGATTATAGATTGGTATGGCAGGGAAGAGAGATGTTATAGTTTAATCCTGAAATTATTATACCGATTCGAGTTTCCTCATTAAATCCGATACCCATTCTTCGAAGAAAAAAGGATATAAGTGAACCTTAAGCGATTCGCCCGGCACAGAATATCCTTCATTTGTCAATCCTTTTAGAAACAGCTCTTTCATAGAGGGGAAATCTTCATCAGTCATCCTGATATAAAGGGTTTTTAGAACCGCCTGTCTTTTTCCTTTTACTTTAAGTTTTTTATCATCTCCAACTTCTGCAGCCCTGAAAAAAGCCGATACCCGTTGGACAGAAGGCATTTCTTCTTTGAAGTATTTGCCGAAACGCGCCGGTATTCTTTCCGGAAATGGATTGTCCGGATTTGTCATAGTCGATTGCTTTTCCTGCAGGCTGTAAAGAGATAAAGGAGTAATAAAGAAAACAGCCGGACTGAAATCAACTCTAATATCGGAAAGGTATGAATATATATTATTATAGAGCTTCCGGTTTTTTATATATTCTGTCGGCAAATCTCCTATTACGATGGAATAGCAATTTTCGTTGAAATCCGGCCGATTGAACCGGATGATGTCGCTAAAGGCCTGCTGCAGTCTGGTTCGCGACAAACTGGAGACATCAAATATTAGTATTGATGAATTTGTAGTATCGTGCGCCAGCTTTTCGATGTCTTCAACTTTAAATCCCGACTCGCTGCTGCCCGGAAACAGTAATTTTACCGATTCCAGCCCGGGGTAACTATGGAGCCTGTCGTAAACATCCGATGCGAATACCGGATTTATGGTTAATATCTGAATACTTTTTTCTCTGGTTCTATAATGTAACATAGTTAATGAGCGAATACGGGTTCATTTGTATGTTTCGGCCGCTTAAGCAAAAACACCAGCGGCAGAATACAAACCATTATCACGGTCGAGATATAATAAGCGTCCACGAAAGAAAACAGATTAGCCTCCTGCAGCAATTTTTGATAAATAAAACCGTTAGCGGCCATTTCGTTTGCGACTCCGGTCTTTGCCTGCACAAGAGCTGTCGCATTGCGGAGAGCCATCTGGTAACGAAGGTCAAACGGATTAACACCCTCGCTATAGCGAAACTGATGAAATTGCGCCCGCTGGGCCAAAATTGTCGTCATAATGGCGATACCAAAACTGCCGGCAATATTCCGCAGCAAACTGAATATGCTGGTAGCATTGCCCATCTCTTCCTTGGGAATAGTGGCGAAGGCCATACTCATCAGGGGAACAAAAACCATTCCCATACCGATACCCATAACAATTCTTGGCATAGCCGCCATTTGGAAATCGATGAAAAGATTAAAACGCAACATCATAACCATTGAATAACCTACGATAACCAGTCCTGCAAACAAAATGAACTTTGGATTAATTTTGGTTGTGAGTTTTCCGACTATAGGCATCATAATGAGAGTCGCTATTCCGCCGGGGGCAAGAGCAAGGCCGGCAAGATAAGCGTTGTATCCCATAAGCTCCTGAAGAAAAAGAGGAAGCAGGATAATACTTCCGAAAAGCACAAAAAAAGTGAAAAACTGAATAAGATTTGCTGAAGCATAAGGTATGTTTTTAAACTCCCTTAAATTTAACACCGGCTCACGGATTTTAAGCTCGATAATAACAAACAGAATAAGAGAAACAGCCGAAATTATTGACAGTCTTGTAATGAAAGCGGAGGAAAACCAGTCTTCTCGCTGGCCTTTATCGAGGACGATTTGAAGGCATCCGATTCCAACGACGATAAGACCAAGGCCCCAATAATCAATTTTCTCCCGAATCTTTTTTACATAATGCGGGTCGTGAATGAAAAGAGTAATCATAATTATGGAAATGATACCGATGGGAATGTTGATATAGAAAATCCATGGCCAGGACCAGTTATCGGTGACCCAGCCGCCGAGGACGGGGCCGACAATGGGGCCGAACATAATGCCGACACCGAACATAGCCATCGCCATTCCGTATTCGGCCGGAGGAAACGCCTCAAAAAGAATTGCCTGCGAAAGAGGCTGCAGCGCACCGCCGCCAATACCCTGCACGATTCTGAAAAAGACGAGCATTCGCAAGCTTGTCGCGCTGCCGCACATAAAAGAGCTGACGGTAAAGAGCACGACGGAGAACATCAGGTAGCGCTTGCGGCCGAAAATGCTGCTTAGCCAGCCGGTAAGAGGGATGATAATGGCGTTAGAGACGAGATAGGCGGTAACTGTCCAGGTCGCTTCGTCCACGCCTGCCGACAAACTGCCGCGGATATGATTTAGCGATACATTTACTACAGAGGTGTCGATAACCTCAAGAAGGGTCGGCAGCACAACCGATAAAGCGATAATCCACTTGTTTACTTTGCCCATTCATTTAATCTTTAGTAATAATCGTTGGAACACAGGACATACCAATTCGCAGAACATCGGTGTTGTTCAGGTCTTTATCAAATACAATTTTTACAGGTATTCTTTGGACGACTTTTACATAATTGCCAAGTGCGTTTTCAGGAGGGAAAAGCGAAAATACCGCGCCCGTGCCGGCCATAATGCTGTCCACTTTGCCGGTAAAAATTCTGCCGGGATAAGTGTCTATTTTTATCCGGACCCTCTGGCCCGGCCTGACATTCTTTAACTGCGTCTCTTTATAGTTGGCGGCTACCCATATATCATCGAGAGCGACAATCGCCATAAGAGGCTGGCTCGGCTGTATCTGATTGCCGACCTCGACAGATTTTTTGGTTACGTAGCCATCGACCGGTGCACTTATGTTTGTGTAACCAAGATTGCGCTGAGCAACTTCCAGGGCTGCCTGCCTCTGTTTTATCAGGGCTTCTTCAAGATTTTTTAATGATTTGGCTTTTTCGAGATTCTCCTTTGCCGCCTTGACCTGCGCAGCATTCATATTATAAGCCGTAATGACTTTTTCATATTGCTCCTTAGGCATCGCGTTTTTCTGATAAAGTGCTTCGGCTCTCTGCTTATCGAGATTTGCCTGATTAAGCGACACCTCCTGAACTTCCAGGTTTGCCGCCGCAGCCTTTATCCCGGCCTCGGCGTCTAACAATTGTGCATTTTCCGCGTCCAGGGCTGCCTGAGCCTGATGAACTCCAAGCTCATAGTCCGCAGGGTCTATTTTCACAAGCATATCGCCTGTTTTGACATTCTGATTATCGTGAACATTTACATCGATGACCGTGCCGGGAATTTTGGATGCGATAGTATGAATTCTGCCGTCTATATAGGCATCGTCGGTGGTAACGCGGCTCCGGCTGCGGATAATATAAATTGCCGCGATTATGACGGCTAATATTACTGCCGCCGCGATTATATGAAGTAATTTACCGTTTTTAATGTTTTGCAGTTTTTTCATCCCGTTAGACCTCCTTTAATTGTGTAACAAAAAATAATATGTTTGTCTTCTCGCGTATTAAAAACATAGTGTATAAAAACCAAAACAGGTCTAACGGGATTCATTCTTTTTCTCATCAATCTTTGGTGTATCTGTAGTTCCCATTACATTTTGAAGCGTAGCTATACAAACTTGTAAACTAAAGTTGCTGTTCATAAGCTCCATTTGCGCATTGTCTTTCCCGGCCATCTGGCTGAGCATTTCCGAGCTTTGAACCTGTCCTTCCTTCCATTTTTCATAAGTTTCATCGAAGTGTTTTGAAGCGACATCGAATGATTTCTGTGCGAACAGCACCTCATCTTTTGCGTTTTCGAGGTTAAGATACGCCTTATATACCTGAAGAATTAAAACAAGGGTCTGCTGCTCTCTTTCGACAAACGCTGCTTTCCTTCTTTCTTTAGCCGCTTTATACTCGTTTATATTTGCAAATCCGTTGAAGACAGTCATAGTTCCCGCAAACCCGTAAGACCACAAGGTATCAAAAACCTGAAACGAATCTGAAGTTGTTGAGCGGTTTGCAAAGACAGAAATCCTCGGCAGAAACGCAGCCAGTGCGACTTTAACTTTTTCCTCTTCGATAGCGACCCTGCGGTCTGAGATTTGAAGCTGCGGATTTACAAGAAGCGCTTTGCAAACAAGCTCTTCCAGGGGCTCATCCGGCGATTTTAACGGCTGGTCTATTTTGAGCCGGATTTGGGCTATTGGTGACAGACCCATTGAAGCAAGCAAATCGGCATAAGCCTGTTTCAAGGCATATTTTGTGCGGTTCAATTCGGTCTGGCGTGCCAGCACGGTTACCTGAGCCTGCTGGTTTTGCCATTCGACGACCTGTCCCTGGCGATAAAGCTGGCCGGTTTCTTTTTCAAATTCGCCGGCCGCATTAAGCTGGCTCTGTAAAGCCTGCATCGTCTGCTCCAATGTCAGGCAGTGATAGTAGTTGATAATGACATCGAGTATCGTTATTTGCATTGTATATTTTGTAACCAGTTCTGCAGTTTCTTCGCCTCTCTGGTGCATTGCATACAAAAACCACGTTGACGGGTCGAATATAGACATCTGAAATTGCCACGTAATATCCGTTATGCTCTGGTCCTGCAAAGCTGCAGGGGACCCTCCGAAATTGATTTTCGGCTGTTTGTTCCAGGTCGTATGTGTGTAATCGAGGTTCACAGCGGGCAGAAAATTTGCAAAGGCAATTTTCCTTTCAAGTTTTGCTATCTGCTGCTGAATTTTAGCGGCCTTTGTCTGCAGACTATTCGCCAGCGCGATTTGGATACAGTCATTGAGGTCAAAAACTGTTTTTTTTGAAAGCACATCGTTTGTTTCTGCCGTAAGATCTTTTTGATAGTCCTTGGCATTTTTTTCCCTGATTGCCGGACCATTAAAACTTTTGCAGCCGGCAAGGAAAAATAGAAGCAGCCAGACTGCCGGCAATATATTTTTTGCCGCTTTAGCCATTTTGATTCTCCGGCAAAAGTAAAATGTCGAGAAAAAGATTTTCAATCTTTTTAAGTCCCTGCTCTACTTTTGCCTTGTCAAAGTCCGCTGATGATTCAAAAATGAAAGTCCTGATTGTAGAAACAAGTGATAACATTGCGATTTGAGGGTCAATAGGTCGAAATATTTTATTCCTGATTCCCGATTCTATTACTTCTTCAATTTTTGCGTCCAGGATTTTTTTAATTTTCTCAGCTTGTTCGTTACGCGGCAGCAGAAGTGTTAATGTTCCGTATCCTGAAACATATAACCGTATGAATTCAATATTTTCTTCGGCTAATTTGTTGTATGCCCGCACAAGGCTTCTAAGTTTTTCATCCTCCCTAAGTTGTTCGTTTGTCAGGATTGGCCAGATTGTATGATAGATTTTTTCACCGCACTCGTTTAAAAGCTCGCCGAAAAGTTGTTCCTTGCTCTGGAAAAAGTTATAGAGTGTCCCTACAGCGAACTGCGATTCTGAGGCGATATCCTGCATAGAAACGTTATGAAATCCTTTAGCGGAAAAAAGATTCATTGCCGCCTCAAGAATTTCATCTTTATGCATTCTTTTTTCCTTTTCCTTTCGCGTTAGTTTTAAATCAGCCATTTTATAGGTCCTTATTATCGTCTTGAATTAATACTCATAAAGAGTAATGTCTATTCATATTATGAATATAGATTCATATAAAGTCAAGCATTTTTTCGTTTTTTTGGAGTTTTTTGAGGATAAATTGCTAATATATTGTGGTATTTGTATTTGAAAGGGCTTTTTTATGGCTAATTATTCGAGATTACAGGTTTTAACCGAGATAAAAAGAATCGGTCTTTTGCCGATTTTTTATAACAGTGATTTTGAAGTTGCCAAAAATATTATCTGTGCCTGTGCCGACGGCGGCGCGAAAGTTGTAGAGCTGACTAATCGCGGCGACAGGGCATTAGACATTTTTAAGAAACTTGCACAATTCAGGGATGAGAGTCGTCCTGACATTGTTTTTGGCGCCGGCACGATTTGCGATGCCCCAACTGCGGCAATGTTCATTGCTGCAGGCGCTGATTTTATTGTAAGTCCTTTTCTTGATGAGGATACGGCAATGCTTTGCAACAGCAGAAAAGTTCCTTATTTGCCCGGCTGCGGCTCTGCTACAGAAATTCACAAAGCTGAGATTCTCGGTGTTGAAATATGTAAATTATTTCCTGCCGTGGAGGTTGGCGGCCCGGCTTTTATCAAAGCCGTCAAAGCTCCCTGTCCGTGGAGCGAAATTATGCCGGCAGGCGGTGTTTCTCCGACAAAAGAAAGTCTTTCCGAATGGTTCAATGCAGGTTGTACCTGTGTCGGTATGGGTTCAAAGCTGATTACTAAAGAGCTTATTGCCGCTAAAGACTGGACAGGTCTGAAAAATAAGGTTGCACAAACAATTGAGCTGATAAAACAAGTCAGGATGGGTAAGTAAAATGTCAACGCTTAAAATAAAACCGGCGTCGGATTGCAGGTATGATATTTTGTCGCTTGGCGAGGTGATGATTCGTCTCGACCCCGGCGATAACAGAATCCATACGACACGAACCTTTCGCGTCTGGGAAGGCGGCGGCGAATATAACGTCGCAAGGGGTCTTAAGCGTTGTTTTGGCAAACGTGCGGCAATTGTAACTGCCATACCGGATAGTCCTGTCGGCAGACTGCTTGAGGATTTGATGCTGCAGGGTGGCGTGAATCTCGAATATGTAAAGTGGGTTCCTTTTGACGGTGTAGGCAGGGATGTCCGTGTAGGTCTGAATTTTACGGAAAGGGGCTTTGGCATAAGGGCGGCTAAAGGATGCAGCGACAGAGGCCGTTCGGCGGCTTCGCAGTTGAAAAAAGGCGATATAGACTGGGAAGAAATTTTCGGCAGGGCCGGCGTCCGGTGGTTTCATACCGGCGGAATTTTTGCGGCGCTGTCCGAGACTACAGCGGATGTAATTATCGAGGCTGTTACTATTGCCAGAAAATACGGAACGATTATTTCTTACGACCTGAATTTCAGGCCGAGTTTATGGAAATCTATCGGCGGTCAGAAAAAAGCGCAGGAAGTTAATCGCCGGATTGCTCCTTATGTTGACGTGATGATGGGCAATGAAGAAGATTTTACAGCGTGTTTGGATCTGGAAGTGCCCGGCCTCGATAAACAGCTTTCCAATATTGACTCGTCTAATTTTAAGAAGATGATTTTTGAAGCGGTAAAACAATTCCCGAACTTCAAGGCAGTTGCGACTACTTTAAGAAATGCTAAGACAGCAACCATTAACGACTGGTGTGCGATACTTTTTATGGACGGCAGGTTTTACGAAGCGGCGGTTCGCGAAAATCTTGAAATTTACGACCGTATTGGCGGCGGCGATAGTTTTGCTTCAGGCCTGATTTACGGTTTTATGGAGGGTAAAACTCCTCAGCAGGCAGTTGAATATGGCGCAGCTCACGGTGCGCTGGCGATGACGACGCCCGGCGATACGACTACTGTAAGCCTGGCTGATGTTGAAAAGGTAATGGCTGGTGGCGCTGCGCGTGTGGACAGGTAAATACCATACTATTTTTGGCGTCTTGTTGACGGCGTGGTTCTCGTTGGTGTTTTTGCGGGCGGTGTTCGCGCAGGCGGGGTTCTTACGGCAGGCGGGGTTTTTACGGCGGGCGGGGTTGTTCCGGTTTCAGGGCCGGGCGATGCCCCTGAAGGCGCAGAACCTGGTTTGGCGCTGATACCGCTTTTGGCTTCAGTTCTTGTTAAAAGAACGACTGCTTCCGCAGCTTCTGCGTCACTAATTTCCTTATAAACCTTTGTGGTTTCTTCAGGCCAGAATCTTTCTTTGATAGGCATACGCTCAATTGTCTGGCCGGGTTTACAATAAAGAAGCTCCTCAAAATCTGTTATTTTGCCTGTGCCTGCCCATCCTGTGGTCCCTATAGTATCGACCATTATATTACCTGTTGAAAGATCTATTGATTCTGCCTGGATACCGGCTTTTTCAAGTTTTGTTCCTGCTGCTTCGATAACAGCGCCAATTTGGTCGCCGGCTTTTACATTGAAGGTTTTTGTTATCCAGTTTCCCATTGTATATCGGGCAACCTTTATATCTACGGTTTTATCCGCAATTTTACTTTTTTCTTTTTCTCTGCTGTCGGTTGCAAAGAAGTAGAGATGTTGAGGGATTTCGATAGGCTTGTTCGGGTCGCTTTCGCTGTAGTTACTGAACAATACTATTTGGTTTTGGAGGTCTTTTTGGTCTTCGTTGAACCAGGGTTTTCCCGCGATAGGGTTGAGAACGCCTATCCTGATACGATACTGATATTTTTCTCCGGGTATTACAGTATCGTCATGTGCCCAGAAAACGAGCTTTTCAAGGCCAGCAGGGTTTGTTTTTTCGGAAAGTTTTATCTCGTTGTATTGCTGCTCTTCTGTCAGAGTCTGTGGCTGCGCCCTGCTTTCAGTAGAATCCGTAGCCGGTTTTGATTTTTGCATCAGTGGTGTCGGGACAGTTCGTCCGGGCTGCGCACGTTTAGGAGCAGCTCTTTCCTGCAGTTTTCGCGACTTTTCCGCTTCGAGCAGTTGTTTTTTGAGATCTTCCTTTTCTTTTTCAAGCTTTTTTTGTCTTTCATTATAGAAAGGCGGGCATATCCATTTTTCAGCAGGAATGGCGTTATCATAAACCGGCGGCTGGAGAACTTCGTCTCTAATTTCGGTTTTTGCGAACTGTTCGAGGGCTATTTGAGTGCTGTAATCATCAGCCTGTGCCGGCAGTTGAAGGGTTTTTTTTTGGCTTATTTTTGTCCGTGATATTTCTATCCATTGACTCCAGGAACCGTCTTTCAGGAGTGTTTTTCGCTGCAGCTCCACTTGTGCGAAAACAGGTTTGCCATATTGTTCTTCTCTATGTTCATTCGGTATATTTTTTCCTGCAAAAGCGTTGTGAAAGTCTTCGTAAAGCTGTTTTGCGTTAATGCTTGATTCCACAGTAACAAGGTCGATATCTTCAAGTTTTGTTTCAGCTTTGTCGTAAGTAACTTCGTCAGTAAGCTCCTCAATGGGAACATAGGCGGCCATCGTAACGGCTGCGATTGACGGTTTTTCTGTCTGCCCGATTTTTGGCACCTGATAGGTCCGGCCGCTTTCAACACCAGGTTCAGTGGAACTGCCCGGCAGCGGGAAGTGAATTTTTGTATCTGTGATTTTAACGCTGTTTTTGACAAGGCCGAGATAGAAAGATGTTTGAGGTATATATGAGTTGCTGTCCTGCACCTTTTCCTGAAGTTTTCTCTGGAGTTCTTCTGCGTCCTTCTGGACGGCCTCATCTATTTTGCCGGGTGAAATTTTTTCTCCGTTATGTTCGACGGAGTTGGGGCTGCCGATAACAAAAATCAGCAATATAATTAAGGCTATTATCGCAGCTATCGCTAGGACAACCTTATCGATAAAAAGTTCTATTATATTGCCTTTTGTTCTTCCCATATTTTAATCTTCGACTGAGGATGTGGATTTAGGCTTTTTTGTTCGCGGCGTTGAAATGCGCTGTGAGCCTGTTGGGCTTTCAGCCTGATTTAAGGCCGGTTTTACTGAATTTGGTTCTATTATATCGTATCCTTCTTTATTAAAAAGATATTCGCAAATAAGATTAAGATATACGACGGCCTCCTGCCCGTAAAGGTATCTTTTATTATCGGGGTCTTCTTTGTTGACTGGTTCGATACTGCTCTGCAGGATTGTAATCTGATTGTGTTTAAATTGCTGTGCGGGCTGGTCGTTTTTGTATCCTGAGAATGTATGCGTCTTTTCACTGCAAAGCTCATTCATAAATCTCAGAACGTCGTCTGCTCTGATTACAGCAGCCAGGCTGAAATGTATAACGTCGATTTGGTCGTTTGATATTCTGCCGGTCCACGGCTGGCAAAGTCTTCCTTCTTTGCCTGTTACATACACCGGCATTTCTTTGCCGTTGGAGCCGGTGTCTCCGGCATTTGCACTTTTAAAACGTATGCCGAGAAGCCTTTTCACGGGGGAATCAGCGACTCTGTTAGAGCCTGCATTGATTTTTCTTACGGTATCGACAATGTCCTGGTGTATCCAGTAGGCAAGCTGACAATACCAGCAGTCCTTTACAGCCGATTCGACGCCGACATAATCCCAATTGGTCCAGAAAGCATAGCCGCTGAATACCTGCGGTTTTGCGTAAACCGGTATTTGCTGGCTTCTTTTTTTGCAGATAAGTTCGGTAATTTTTTCGCTGCTTTCGCCTTTGCCTGTGGTTTTCTGTTCGGCCGGGGTTTCGTTCTTTATGGCGCCAATTTCCTTTCTGACTTCGGCATCCGTAGGTGCATCAAGGGCGTTCATATCTTTTATCAGATTTTCTATGGCTGTGTTGTATGTTCTTTTGAACTCATTGAAGATTTGGACGGATGTTTCGTTTGGTTCAGGAAATATTTTATAGCTGAGTAGTTCTCGCTGTGAGGTTTGTATGGCTAATTTCTGTATTTCATTTGCGTCCTCCTGGTGTTTGTCCTCGAAGGTTTTTAAGAATTCAAGTTGTGTGGCGGGAACCGCAGACTTTATCGCAGATTTAAGTTCGCTTCCGAGCCTTAGACTATTTTCAATTTTTTTGCTGATTTTGCCCTGTATTAAAATGGTTGGTATAAATAGCAGTATTGCAGCCAGGGCTGTTGCCGCCGGTATGATTATCGAAGTATTCTTTTTTAATATTTTTACGATGTCCATTTTTACATTCCTGCCTGCGGGCCTCCTATTTGGCCGGGAGCGTTTTTCCAGATAAATTTAGCCTTAATTCTGAACCATTTGTCTCTTTCTGTATAAAGAGGCTGTCCGAAGGCATCATATTTTTTATGTCCCTTGTCATCAATGTCGAAGGTTCTGCTTATTTCTTCATTTGTCAGAGGGTCAAGGAGAACTGTTTCCTTTGCAACAAGGTCGGCGTCTGCTTCTTTTGTTGTCCTTGCAGTTTTTTTGCTTTCAGCACCGGCAGTTTCTTCAGCAGTAACCCTTGTTACTGTCTGTTGGATTCCGATACCATCCGGCATTTGCGCATCCTGCGGGTTGACGAGCCCTGTTTCAATCCTGAAATTTTCTATTTTGTTTTTATCAAACAGTTCAAACGGACTGTTGCCGTCAAACGGACTATTGCTGTCGAACAAAGTGTTGAGATTAAGCATTCGGGTTATGATTCCCCATTTATTAGGGTCATCTCCCACACCGACAGGGTCTAAAATATCGCCGATTTTTTCGTAGGGAGTATATCCTTCAATGACCACAACGAACCCTTTAGCGTCTTTTTGTTCTGATGTGCCGGTTCTTGCTGTCTTAGGTTCTGCGGTGCGTGGCGCGTAGTCGCGGGACGCAGTGATTTTAGATTGAAATCTTGCAGCTTCAAGCGGTGCGGCAGCGAGACTGTCCGCATAATTTATGCCGATACTTGTGATAAAAACCTGTTTCCGCTGATTTCTTGGTATTTGTTTGATTTTTTCAATATCCCCTTTGACGTAAGCTTCATAGAGGTCTGTATTTGGCAGTGTTTTAAGAATTGTTTCATTAAAAAGCGGCACTGCATCCCGGTAATTAAAAGCATCGGTGTATTGTTTAATGATTTTTTGATATTCGGCGTCTCTGGTCTTTTGCTCGTTGAGGCTGCTTTCCACTGTCCTCGCTGATTGAAGAGCGGCTTCTGTCTGTGATTTTATTCGTTGCGATTCGCTGCTGGAACAGGCCTTCAGGTCGATGATCGTTCTGAGCAGCGCCAGAATCGATGCTGCAAGGAGTATAACGGCAGCGGCAAGAAAGAATTTACTTTTCTGTGCCCACATCATACTTCTTGCTATTTTGGCCGGAAGCAGATTGGTTTGTATTTTTGCGGCGTTTAACGCCTGGATGCCCAGCCCGTAAGCAATAGCAAAATCGCAGATGTTTTCGTGTAGCTTGGCGCTGGAGATATTTTGTGCCGGCACAAGTTTTTCAAATGCATCAGGCCGGACAGCCGGGATTTGCGTGGTCTGCTGCAGATATTTGTTCAGGCCCGGCAGCCTTAAGCCGCCGCCCAGAAGAATGATTTTTGTAAAAGCCGTATTTTTATGACTGCTGTTGTAGTAGCCCAGAGAACGCTGCACTTCCGTTCCGACATCGGTAAGAACCGGTTTCATAGTGTGATATATCTGTCTTGCGTATTTGCTTACAGGAGCCCCTCGTTTTAATTTTTCCGCTTTTTCGAAATTCAGTTTAAAAGCCTCTGCGATGGTTTTTGTGAAATTGTTTCCTCCCAGCGGGATGCATCTTTGCCAGACGCTTGATTTCGTGCATACAACAAGATTTGAATTGTCTGCTCCCATATCGAGCAGCACGACCGCGTTTTTATCGGCGTCGTCGAGGTCTTTTCTGTCGAATGATGCGTAGTTATACAGGGCGATAGGCGCCATTTGGACGATGGAGATTCTGATATTTTCAGCGGAGAAGTTTTCGAGATATTTGCTGATGAGTTCATTTTTTATCGCAAAAATTCCCACTTCGGTATCGGGACTGTCTTTTTTGGGCATAAGCTGCCAGTCCCATTCGACTTCATTTATATCGAATGGTATTTGCTGGACTGCCTCGAATTTAACTATTTGCGGCACGCGTTTCAGTTCAACGGGAGGCAGTTTGATGAATCTCGCGAAACTTGTCTGCCCGGGAACTGATATGGCGATAGGGTCTTTTGAAAGGTCGTTTCTTTTGGCAAAGGTGGCCAGCGCATTTCGTATAATCTGGTTTTTTTCCTCCTCTGGGATATTTTCAGCAGAAAGGATTTTCGGATGCTCAAGGTAATCAAGGCCGATTACTTCTATATTATCGCCGGCTTGCTGAAGGCGCAAGGCTTTTAGCGAGTTGTTTCCGAGGTCAATTGCCCAAACAGATTTTCCAGCCGCCATATTCTTTCCCGATTTTATCGGGACTCCGGCTTTGCAAATTTGCCAAAAATCCCTTATGCTTCAAATTTAGTCAAAAAACTAAAGGTTTTTAATTATAACATATTGTGAAAACTTTTGCCATAGATACTCTTGGTTGTAAGGTAAATCAGTATGAATCTCAACAGATAATTCGGTTTCTTACTAATTGCAACCTGTTATACGTTCAAAACTTCGGTCAGGCTGATATTATTATCATTCATACCTGCTGTGTTACACATATAGCTTCGGCAAAAAGCAGACAGCTTGTGCGAAAAGCACAAAGACAAAATCCAAAAGCGAAAATAATCGTTTCAGGCTGTCTTGTCCGTTCCGACCCGACAGAGCTTAATAATCTCAGTGAAAAACTGCTTTTTGCCGCAGATTTAAAAAGTCTTTTTGAATTGCTCAAAAAAGAATTAATCGCTTCGGGGGCAGATTGTAACTCTTTTGACGACAGTATGTTATCAAAGTCAGGAACAATAGAAAAATTCTGCGGACAAACCCGCGCATTCCTCAAAATCCAGGATGGCTGCGATGGATTCTGCTCATACTGCATCATTCCTAAAACCAGACCCGATATAACCTTCAAACCAATCGATAAAGTCATTGAAGAAGCACAAAGCCTTGTTAATGCAGGACATAAAGAAATAGTCCTTACAGGAATTTTCCTCGGCGCCTACGGCCAACAAAGTGTCCGACGCAAAAATTGGCCTAACGAAACTAATGAAAACCTCGCTATCCTGCTTGAAAAAGTGGCGCAAGTCTCCGGCCTTAAACGAATTAGATTAAGCTCATTAGAACCAGCCGATGTTACAGACAGACTTCTTTCCGTTATGAAAAATAATTATAACATTATGCCGCACCTGCATTTATCGCTGCAATCAGGCTCTGAAAAAATCCTTAAAAAAATGAACCGGCAATACTCCGTCAAAGATTTTCTCAAAGCTATTGAAAACATAAACGGACAATTAAACAGACCTGCGATAACAACAGATATAATCGTTGGCTTTCCGGGCGAAACGGTTCAGGATTTTGCGCAAAGCCTTTCAGTAGCTAAACTTGCGGGCTTTTCAAAAATTCATATCTTCCCATACAGCAAAAGAAGCGGCACAGCCGCGGCGAAACTGGCAGAAAGTGTAGATAAAAAGGTTATAACCCAAAGAATATTGGCACTTAGAAACCTTGAAAAACAATTAGCTGAAAATTTCAGGAAACAATTCATCGGCGAAACGGCAGAAGTCCTTATAGAGGATGAAGTTAAAAATAGAGGCCGATGTGAGAGATATTACGAAGTTTCTGTTAAAAGCGATAAGCCGTTAGTTAAAGGGGAAATTGTCCAATGCGTAATCAATACTGATGCAGTTTCTGCATCAGTAGTCGATAGTCTTTAGTATTTGGATAAATTCGGTTGAGTTTGGAAATTTTAGAAGGTAGAATAGAGGAAGTAGAAGGTGGCAGGTAGAATGAAGAATGAAAAAATTTAGCAATTAATGTTTTTAATGGGAGAGGTGGAATATGGATAGCATAGAATTAAAAAAAGAGGAAATGGCATTTTATTTCAATCAGGCCATACATAACCTCGTCGGACTGGACGATGTTATAGAAAAGCAGTTTCCACATATAGGCAGCAAAAAAGAAAGTGCAAAAAAAGCAATCGATAATATCCTTAAAAACAGCGAGGTCCTGCAAAAAGTAGAAAATTTTGTTTTTAATTTTAAAGATGTAACGAAAGATGCCAGAGCTGAACTTGATATCCTTTTGCTGAAATTAGTAGAATTGCGTAACTATCATTCTCATTATGTTTATAATGTGAATGTTAAAATATTAAGTAACGGAGAAAAACCTCTGCTGGAAAAAATATTATCAGATTGCAATTGATGCAACGCAAAGTAAAGATGTTCAGCTTGAAATATTTAAAAATTCAAATGAACTTACTAATGCCGGTGTGCTGTTTTTCTTATGTATGTTTTTGAAAAAGTCACAGGCAAATAAGCTAATAGGAAGTATCAGCGGCTTTAAAAGAACTGATACTATAGGCCAACCGAGGAGAAATTTATTTACTTATTATTGTGTCAGAGAAGGATATAAAATTTTGCCGAATATGCAAAATCATTTCCTTTTATTTACTCTGGTCGAACATCTATGTAATCAGGACAAATACATCAATGAGATGCAAAAAGATGATAAAATCGGTGAAGGGTTATTTTTTCATCGGATAGCTTCAACATTTTTGAATCTCAGCGGGATTTTAAGAAATTTGAAATTCTATACTTATCAAAGTAAAAAATTAAAAGAGCAGCGAGGAGAAATTACGCAAGAAAAAGATAGTTTTGAATGGATAGAACCCTTTCAGGGAAACAGTTATTTTGAGATAAACGGTCATAAAGGAATAATCGGCGAAGATGAATTGAAGGAACTTTGTTATGCATTATTAGTTTATAAAATTGATATAAATGCCGTAGAAGGCATATTGAGACAATTTTTTATTAAATTCGAAGGCGCAAATGATATTCAGAAGGTTAAGAATGACACAATGCTTAAACCTGGATATTTTCCCGCTAATTATTTCAATCAACCTAAAACAGGCGATTTTAAGAAAAAGATTCTTGAACGGCTTGACAAAAAGATTCGCTCCTGCATTGGAAAAACAGAAAAAGCTTATGACAAAATGAAAGAAGTAATGGAGTTTATAAATTATTGTCTGCCGACAGATGAAAAATTAAAGCAAAAAGATTTTAGAAGATATCTAAAAATGGTTCAGTTTTGGAACAGAGAAAAAATCAATTTGGAGCGGGAGTTTAAATCAAAGCAATGGTCAAAATATTTCCCATCTGACTTTTGGACGACAAATAATCTTGAAGATGTCTATAAACTGGCGAAACAAAAAAATGCGGAATTATACAATAAATTAAAAGCAGTTGTTGAAAGAACGAGCGAACAGGACTTTGTGAAATATCAGCAGATAAATGATATAAAAGACTTAGCAGGTTTACAACAGCTTGCGCAAGGTTTTGGGGTTAAATGGGAGGAAAAAGACTGGCAGGAATATGCAGGACAGATAAAAAAGCAAATTACAAATATGCAGAAACTGACAATAATGAAACAAAGAATTACCGCAGAACTAAAGAAAAAACACGGCATAGAAAATCTTAATCTCAGGATAACAATCGACAGCAATAAAAGCAGAAAAGCTGTTTTGAACAGAATAGCAATTCCAAGAGGATTTACAAAAGAACATGTTTTACGCCTGCAAGGGAATGAAAAGGTATCGAAAAAAATAAGAGAAACGGAATGCAAAATTTTGCTGTCGAAAAAATATGAAAATTTATCAAAACGATTTTTTGACGTCAAAGATTACGATAAAATGACGCAGATAAACGGCCTTCATGAAAAGAATAAAATTATAGCTTTTATGATAATTTATCTTATGGAGCGACTGAATCTCCAGCTTAAAGAACATACAGGACTTGATGAACTTGACAACACAAAGGTTGATTTTAAGATAACAGATAAGGTAAAGGAAAAAATTCCGCTTTCATCTTATCCTTCGCTTGTTTTTGCGATATCCAGCAGATATGTTGACAATGTAGATAGTTACAAATTTTCTGACGAATATAAGGATAAACCTTTTTTAGATAAAATTGATATGATAGAAAAAGAACGAATGGAGTTTATAAAACAGGTTCTCGGTTTTGAAGAATATCTTTTTGTAAATAAAATAATAGATAAAGACAAATTTACTAATGTGGCGACTCATATAAGTTTTGATGAAATATGTAAGGAGCTTATTGCAAAAGGATGGGATAAAGACAAGTTGGCCAAACTTGAATACGCAAGAAATAAATCACTGCATAGTGAAATACCGGAAGGGACAAGCTTTGGTAAAGCAAAACTATTGATAAATGAATTGAAAAAATGATAATAATCGCAGATGGAAAATAATTTAGATGTGTTTTTTATGAATGAATTAAGATATAATTGTTTGTTACAAAAAAGATTAAGAGAAAGCCGCTGTGATAGGCCTCGATTTGTGGGGCAGTAACAGCCCAAATCAAGTAATATCTGATGTGTAAATAGCTGTGATAGGCCTCGATTTGTGGGGCAGTAACAGCTTTAAAATAACAACTCTAAAAATATTATAAGCTGTGATAGGCCTCGATTTGCGGGGTAGTAACAGCAGGTGGAGAATGTTTGTGAAAGTAGAATCCGCTGTGATAGACCCCGATTTGTGGGGTAGTAACAGCATTAAAGTTATTCTTCAAAAACTGCATAGAGCTGTGATAGGCCTCGATTTGTGAGGTAGTAACAGCGGGAATTTTTTGAGATGCGGGCGAATCCGCCGAAGGCGAGAAAATAGTTTTGGATTTTACCCCGGTGGATAGAATTCCACAGGGCAAGGATTGCCGATTTTGGGGGGGCTAAACAATTGAAATTTTTTGATTATTTTTTTGTTTTTTTCTTGACTTTTATTAAAAATATGGTAAAATACCTATATAGTTAGATAAAGAATGAAATTATCGAACTGACCCCAGTTTAGATAGCTAAAGTATCTTCAAGCAGCAAATTGATGCTTCTAACGGGGCAAGAAAGTTAATATTTTGTGTTTTGTAATAGTAACCCCATCCTGCAAAATGAGTTACGGCGTTTCCTGCCTCGAAAAACACAAATTCAAGCCCATTAGTTCAAATCAAAAATCAAATATAAGTATAAAGATATCCTGTTTTTTCAAATCCTAAACCCGAATATCGAAATCCGAAACCCCGATGAGATAGCCGAAACGGCATCTCACAGGGCAGGCAAATTCAAATTACCAAAATCAGAAATGACTCAAACGGTACCATTTTGAACATCAATTATTTAATATTTAAAATAGTGGAGAAACTGTCATGTCAAAAATTCATTTTACAATCCCGATTCCAACATTTATCGAAAATATCATCGTTTATTTTCTGCTTCGCTATCGAAAAAAACACTATGGTTTTGCATTTCGGCGAATCAAACTAATTACGGACAAAGATGTCGATATAAAATACCAATATGCCTTTGTTGACGCCTCTGATTATCAGAATTTGTCCCAATATCCCTGGCAGCTTTGGGGAACTGAAAGCAATAAAGGTTATGCTATCCGGTATTCCGGCAAAAAAATCATATATATGCACAGGCAGATTATGAACGCCCCTAAAGGCAAAATCGTTGACCATAAAGACAGGGACGGCTTGAATAATACTAAGCAAAACCTGCGTTTTGCAACGCGCTCTCAAAATAACTGCAACAGCAGGCAGAAAAAAGGCAGCTCGAAATACAGAGGGGTCAGCCGTGAAAAGGAAACAGGAAAATGGAAATGCAAAATAAATTTCAACAGAATTTGTATGTATTTAGGAGTTTTCGAGGCCGAAGAAGATGCCGCAAGAGCGTATGACGAGGCTGCGAAAATATACCACGGCGAGTTTGCTGTCCTGAACTTCCCCGATGAGATAGCCGAAGCGGCATCTCACAGGGCAGGCGGGGCTAACCAAACAGGGCAATTTTGGGGTTGTTTGTTCAAAAAGAAGATATATAATTATGTAAATCGATATCAATATGGATTATTGTTTGAAGGGAGACGAAAAATGAAACCCGTTAGAGACGAAATGAATGAAGTTAAGAAAACCGATGAAATAAGAGTGCTTCTAACTAACAGAAGCCTTCCCATTAGAGACGGTAGTCAATTCCGATTTTTACCGCCGGTCTCTAACGGGTTGAAAAAGGTTATCGCGATAAGTATGATTCTGGCGGTTATGGCGGCGTTTGTAACGGCTAAAGAAAAAGAAGCCAAGGCAGCACAGGAGCCAAACGGGACAATAATGCAGAAGCAGGCGGCGGGAAAGGCAGGACTGCCGCTGGAAAAAGCGATCGAGCTTGGCAATGAAGTAAATATGGTGGTCGTATTTATCCCGGCAGGGGAGTTCGATATGGGTTCGCCGCCGGAGGAGCTGAAAAGAGACGATGATGAAGCGCAGCATCATATAAAACTGACAAAGGCATTCTACATCGGCAAATTCGAGGTAACGCAGCTTCAATACAGGGTCATTATGAGCGAAAATCCCAGCAAGTTCGGAGGCGATAAACTGCCGGTTGAAAATGTCAGCTGGTATGAGGCAGCACGATTTTTAAAGAAACTTTCCGACAAAACAAATCTGAAATTCAGACTGCCGACAGAGGCGGAATGGGAATATGCATGCAGGGCAGGGACGACGACCGCGTTTAATACGGGCACGACTCTGGACAGCGATTTTGCGAATTACGACGCGGGAAAACCTTATGCGAACGGTATAATCGGGAAATATTTGGATAGAACAACCCCAGTCGGGTCTTATCCGCCAAACGCGTTCGGCCTATATGATATGCACGGGAATGTCTGGGAATGGTGCAATGATATTTACGATGAAGATTATTATAAAGTAACGCCATTGGTTGACCCACAGGGGCCGCAAAAGGCGGAAGGCGGAGACCGCGCAGCAAGAGGCGGGGCGTGGAATGAATACGCGTATAAGTGCCGGTCAGCCGACAGGAATAATTACAGTCCGAAGGCTGATAAGTCGTATATCGGGTTCAGGGTAGTGATGGATATAGAGAAATAACGTCGGACGGCTGCGGTTACGAAGCTCGCAACGTTTATCGTCATACGTGGGGCGAAGTTAGATTCTGCGCTTGACCTGATAGTCAAAAAAAGATATACTAATAAGCAAATTCGAAATTCGAATATCGAAATTCGGAACAAAGTTGAAGATTTATTTTGAGGTAAATTAAGTGAAGGCAAGTGAAATGCGGCCCGGAATGGGCGTTGTAGTCGATGGTAAATTATGTATATGTTTTCACGCGGTGCATGTTACGCCGGGGAATTTAAGAGCGTTCGTGCAGGCGAGAATGCGCTGCATACAAGACGGGATAATGTTCGAAAAGAGGCTGCGAGCGACGGAAGAAATTGAAGAGGCATATCTCGATAAACGCGAGATGCAATATCTTTACGCAGACAGGACGGCAATTGTCCTGATGGATACAGAAAGCTATGACCAGGTTACGCTGCCAAAAGAAATGATTGGCGATGCGGATAAATACCTTAAGCCTGATAGCAAAGTTACGGCTCTTTTACACGGCGAAAAAATAGTGTCGATAGATTTGCCTAAGGTTGTGGAGCTTACCGTTACAGAAACCACGCCGCAGCCAAAAGGGGCCACAGCGACAAATCAGATGAAAGATGCTACGATGGAAACCGGACTTAAAACGCGGGTTCCGCCGTTTATAGAAGTTGGGGAAGTTTTAAGAATCAGCACCGAAAACGGGTCGTATTTGTCGAGAGCAAAAGAAGACAAAAAATACTAAATCCTCATAAGACCGGACAGCATTTTGCAGATATTATCGATTCTCGATTGCTCATTTAACTTTTGCTCACAGCAAAAGTTAAATGCCCAGGAGAGGAATCGAACCTCCACGAGATTGCTCCCACCAGCCCCTCAAGCTGGCGCGTCTGCCAGTTCCGCCACCTGGGCATAATAATTTAATATTGAAAATTTAAGATTGAAGATTTTAAATCACGTTATAGGTATAGGTTTGGGTAACGGTAACGTCTTGTTTTTCGGTTTTTGTTATAGGCAGGTTATTGACGAAACACGCCTTACAATTAACGATAACGCGACCTTACCGAAACCGATACCCGAAACCATTCTTCAATCTTCAATATCTTTTACCAAATATAGAATTAATAATCAAGATTATTTTTTGTCGGGGTCGGGATTGTAAAGCTGCAAACGGGGGCTGAAAACAAAGCCGTTGGCTTTGCATAACTCGACAATTAACGGACTTATTTTTAAATATTGGGAAATATTTTTAGCCTGCGGCATAAGCAGGATTTTCGAGCGGTCGAAATCTCCCCGATCGCGGTCGAGGACAAGTTTCAAATCATTAAGAACCTGATGAACTTCGGTAATATCCTCAATCTTTTCCATTACAAATTTTAACTGATAATCATAATTCTTTATAAGTTCCGCTATCTGGTCGATTTTCAAATAGCCGGCTTTGTCGGGTTCGTTATTGTGAGCATTTGAAAGTTTCGGACTGATACTCATCAGGTCACAGGCGAGATTTGGAACAAATTTAATTCCCGCGGTCTCTATGGTAGTGTGAATATTTTGTTTTTTTACCGTTTCGCAAAGCAAGGTAATCTGCTGGCTGATGAGCGGTTCGCCGCCGGTGATAACGGCATAGTCAGGCGAATGTTTTAAAGCCTTTTTCATTATTTCGTCGATAGGCATTTTTGTCCCGGCTTTCGAATCGAGCGCATATTCGGTATCGCAATATTTGCAGCGGAGCGGACAGCCTGCCAACCTTATGAATACGCTTGGCCTGCCTGCGAGGAGACCTTCACCCTGGATTGAATAAAAGATTTCGGAGATATTTACTTCAATGTTTTGCATATTTTAATGGGTCTTTCAGGCCTGCCTGTGCAAAACCTCTAAGGCGGAGACGGCAGGAATCGCACCTGCCGCAGGGTTTGCCGGCCTTGTCGGGATTGTAACAGCTATGAGTTAAAGAGTAATCAACGCCGAGGCGTGTGCCGGTTTTTATTATTTGAGCTTTTGTCATTTTTATTATCGGCGTGTGGATTATGAACCTGCCTTTTTTTTGGACTGTTGCTGCTGTGGCGAGGTTAGCCATTTTTTCAAAGGCCTTAATATATTCAGGGCGACAATCCGGATAGCCGCTGTAATCCGTGGCGTTGACGCCGATAAAAATATCAAACGCGCCAATAGACTCGGCGAAAGCAAGAGCGTAACTTAAAAATATTGTGTTCCTTGCAGGGACATAAGTAATCGGTATTTCTGAAGATTTAAGATTTCTGTCCAGAGGGACTTTGATTGACCTGTCGGTAAGGGCGGAACCTGCAAATGCGGCAGAGGAGATATTAATAATTTTATGCCCGGCAGTGCCGAAAAATTTTGAGACTTTTCTTGCGGCCTTGAGTTCAATGCTGTGCCGCTGGCCGTAACTGAAGGTCAGCGGCAAACAATTAAAGCCCTTTTTTTTAGCGATAGCCAGCGTTGTGGCGGAATCAAGGCCGCCGCTGAGCAAAATGACCGCTTTTTTCATCTTTTTTGCCATAAATTAAGCAATACTCCACTTGCCAAAATCAGGAATTTTTATTATTATAATAGTCTATGATTTTTTAACAAACGCAAAACAGGACAGAAGATGACTGAGGTGAAAATAGAGCTTTTTGATAATCCCAGGCCGGGCAGGGAATATACAATTACTATATCCTGCCCGGAATTTACGAGCGTCTGTCCAAAAACAGGCCAGCCGGATTTCGGGACCATAACAATCGAATACTGCCCTGATAAAAAGTGCATCGAACTGAAAAGCCTGAAATTCTATATGCAAAGTTACCGGAATAAAGGGATTTTTTACGAGGCATTGACAAACCAGATTCTCGATGACCTTGCCGCTGCCGCAAAGCCAAAATGGATGAAAGTTATGTCGAAATTCACGCCGAGAGGCGGAATTACAACAGAAGTTACTGCCGAATATAAAAAATAAATAAAAACAGGAGCATACGAAATGCCAATAACGTTTCACTGTGAATGCTGCAAGAAAAAAGTGACCGCTAAGGATACTTCGGGCGGCAAATGGGGGAAATGTCCATACTGCAATCATAAATGCTATATACCCTCTGTCAGGGGGCCTGATGAAGAAGAGCTAACACTTGCGCCGATTGACGACGAAGAAGAAAAAAAATATGAAAATATGATGCGGGAAGCCCGCGGCCTGAAAGATGAGCTGCTTCATCAAGCTAAAGGACCGCCTGAGCCGGAAGACGATAAAATTGACGACAGGCAGCTTACCATTCTGGTAATTAAATACCTGAGGCAAATGGCGGACGGGCAGGGCAAAGATGCACAGGAAACCGCTGATAAAATCATACCATTTAAAGGTCAGACAAAGGCGATATTAGAAAAGATACTTCTTGCTGAAAAGCCTGAGCCTGAACTTGCGGATGTGCCGAAGAAAGTGCTTACCGGTTTTGTCCGCAATATTCTGACAAAAATCGGGTAAAAAAGCAGAAAGAAAAGGTGAAAAAATGTCTGAGACAAAAGAATTTTACGAAAAACTGGGCGAAAAAATAGAAAAGATGAAAAAAGCGGCACCGGCAATGTCGGCGGGCTTCGGCGGATTGTTCAGCAAGGTTATGACTGATGGGGCTTTGGGGTTTAAAGAAAAGGAACTTATCGCTCTGGGAATAGCAGTGGCAGTTAAATGCAAAGAATGCATAATGGCTCATACGAAAAAATGTCTCGATTCAGGAGCGAGTAAAGAGCAAATCATCGAAGCCGCATCGGTAGCAGTTGTTATGGGCGGCGGTCCGGCTTATATGCATGTGCCGGAAGTTATCGAAGCGCTGGAGGCCTTGGGGAAGTGAACAATAGTTTTGGGTTATTTTGCGATTGACTGCAAAAATGCTGTTTCCTGCTCGGTAAGAGATCGGCCTTTTATCTGTTTTACCTTTTTAATAGTCTGCTGCAAATCGAAGTTGCCTGATTTCAACATCCAAACGGCTGCAAGGTAGCTGACTCTTCTTTTGCCATTGCTGTCGTGCAAAAGCACAGGCAGATTGACTTTCTGGCTCATTATCTCAAGAAATTTTTGGCAATTGTTCATATCCGGGATGTCATCGGCAGATACATTTTTTTCTATGGGCAGCTCTATATATTTTACGCCGTTGCTCCTCATCCAGGAGACCTCCTCATTATACCAGTTTTGGTCGCGATGTTCGTCAGGATTACGCAGGTTTACAAACGTGGCGATGTGATACTTATACAAAAGGCGGGTATAATCCATTCCCCGAGGCTGACCACTTGTATAAAGCACGCCGGGAGCAATTGTCTGAAAATTTTTTATGCGAAAATGTTTAGTGAGACCTATGACAGACAGGATAATTACCGTCAGCCAGAACCAGAACAAAAGAGGATTATTTTTTTTCATCCCGCACCTTTTTGTAAATGTCCCTGACCGCATAGATTTTTCGGTCGGTAGCCTCGAAATAGACCCTGCTAATCATTTCACCGATAAGGCCGGTCGAGATAAAAGTCAGACCCATCAACAGCAGGAGAATTCCTGCTGCGCTTAACGGGCCGTGAGCGACAAAAATCGGGACGCTAAAATAAAACTTATCGAAAAGAACATAAGCGAAAATCAAAGACGCGGCCACAATACAGTAAAACGCGGCCTTGCCGAAAAAGTGCAGCGGCCGAGTTATATAACCCAGAAGAAAACGCAGCGTAATCAAATCAAACGCGACCCGGAACGTGCGCGAAATGCCGTAGTTGCTTTTGCCGGAAGGACGTATAATGTTTGTTATAGGAATCTCGATTATCCTGCCGCCTGTAATCGAGACAAGAGCCGGTATGAAACGGTGCATCTCGCCGTAAAGCCGGATATCCTGAATTATCTGCCTGCGATAAGCCTTGAAGGTAGTGCCGAAATCGTGAATGTCAACGCCGCTGACCTTTGAGGCGAGCCAGTTAGCAGTTCGGCTTGGAATCTTTCGCATTATCAAATTATCAACTCTTTTTTCTCTCCAGCCGCTGACGACATCATAGCCTTGGTCGATTTTTTCCAGAAATTTCGGTATCTCTTCCGGCAAATGCTGAAGGTCGCCATCCATACTGATAATTATTTTGCCGCGTGCATTGTCAAAACCGGCGGCAAGGGCAGGGGTCTGGCCGAAATTCCTGCGCAACTGAACGACGACGACGTGCTCGTCTTCGTCGGCAATGGCTTTAAGTTTTTCAAACGTTGAATCACTGCTGCCGTCCTCAACAAGGACAAGCTCATAGCTTTCATTTGTCTGCTGCATTACCTTTGTGAGACGCTGATAGAGTTCTTCAACGACCGCCTGCTCGTTGAACAAAGGCACAACAACCGAATATTTGACCTCAGTCTGTGTCATTTATCATCCTTGTCTATATTGCCATAATGGACCGGCTTTAGTCCTGCCTCGGCAAGAAGCTGTTTTGTCGAGGGGTCGCAGAGCCATTTAAGCTCGACCTTTCGCTGCTCAACAAGCCGGGTTTTAGTTAAGCCTTCCGGATAGCCCGGATGTGTCATAACTTCAGCCGTGCCGATAAACTGCGTTTTGCAGAGTTCAGACCAAAATTTATCGTCTATTCTGCCGGTATGGGCTACGCCGAAGAAAATATCGTTTTTTATAAATCGACTATCAATCCTCCGGCATTCAAGAGCCATTTGCCTTGCCAAAAAGGCACGCGCTTTATCGCCGAATTCGACAGGCGGCCAATCGCTTAAACAGACCGTTGCTGGCTCCCACGGCCAGCGAACCGCGCCAATGCCGAAGTCAGCGGCCAGAGAACATACTATTCTATATACCGGAGGAAAGCAATGGAAGTGTTTATGTGAGTCTAAATGTGTCGGTTTGATTCCTTTTTTAATGATTAAGCTGATCTGTTCTGCAAGCTCGATTTCGATAGCCTTGAGGATTTTTTTGTTCAAAAGGGATTTGAATGCAAGTTTATAAGCGGAATATTTGAATTCGCCGTTTTCATTAAGCAGCAGTCCGACGCCGCTGTCAGAAGACAGCGGTTTTCCATCTATTATATTTAGGTGGACGCCGACGCCGAGGGTTGGCATATTTTTAGCCATCATAATCGCCTCATACAAGGCAGGCATATTAGCCATAATAGTAGCGCTTGTTAAAACGCCGGTAGTGTGGGCCTCAAAAACGGCTTTATTGACGCCTTTGCAAAGTCCGAAATCGTCGGCATTTATTATCAGTTTTCTAAGCATAAGGGCTAAAGTTTATTCTGATAGGCTCGCAGGGTCAATCAAAAAGAAGTGGACAAAGATGCTCATAAATTTCAGAACGCAATGTCTGATTTAATCTTCCGCCCAATCAGTAAATTTAAGCCAATCAAGAGCGATTAAACTTAAATCCTCTAAATTAACTGCTCCATCTCGATTCAAATCACTATTTAAGTTTTCTCCTTCCTGGAGGTAATAATTCACAAGATAGAAAAAATCGGCAAAATCAACTTTACCGCTGTTGTCTATATCAGACAGCAGCGCCCAACCATACGGCGGCATTGAAGCCTCTGCAGTTCCGCCATAAGCACCCATATCTATTCGCTTATTTACGCCGAATCTGTGAAGCGGGTCAACTGATAATGTAGTCGGCTCATCACCTAAAGAATATCCCGGATTACCGGCATCAATACATCTGCTGGTAACATTATCCCATGTCCACTGATTTGTGTCAGTGTCCCATCGCCAGCCTTCACTTTTCAGGTGATAATCGCCATTACAAGGGTCAACAAAACATGGGTCTGTGTCAATATTGCCATCTCCCCAAATAATTTCTCCTTCATTCATATAATTGGAAATCCCCCCTTTGCCTCCTTGTATATTGGAGTTATCAATCTTAATTTGGTCATCACTAATTTGAATCTGTTTCAACTTATCATATTTGCCTGTTGTCCAATTATAAGCATAATTGCCGTATATTATGGAATTTTCAATTTGAATATAACAACCTGCATAAGAGTAAATAGCACCTGAACTATAGCCCCAATTTCCATAAATTGTGCTATTAATAATTTTTGGATTACTTACATTATCGCATTGAATCCCTACACCAGAATTCCGCACAATCAGACAATTCTGAATTGTGGGACTGCTTCCGGATGAGCCGCCGCAATGAATCCCTCCGCGGCTATTTTTGGATATTACACAACTTTCAATGATTGGATTACTGGCTAGGCAGTAGATTCCTCCTCCTTCACTATGGCCGCAAGTATTGTTAGTGATTGTACATCTGAAGATATGCGGATTTGCAGCATGACAATAAATCCCCCCGCCACCCTGCCATTCACCAGTAGTGTTATTTGTCAAAATACAATTTTTAATTGTTGGAATTGATGAATATCTGCATACAATCGCTCCACCGCCATTAAAAGGACTATCTTCAGTTGTACCATTAATTATTGTTACACCGTCAAGGATGCTGTTTTCTGTTTCATTGGAATGGAAGTTAAATCCTCTGTGTTTTTCTGTCTCCGTTCCATTGCAGTCTATGATGGTCGCCGCGACAATATTAGGGTCAGCAGGGTTTATGCTTTGAACGATGATGGCTTTGCCGAGAAAATCAATATCACGATTTCCAGTGCCGGTATAAATGCCGGGGAGCAGAATTATTTGATCGCCAATTTGAGATGCATCTATAGCGGATTGGATGGTTGGGTAATCTCCGGTTCCGTTTGCATCGACATAAATAATTTCAGCAGATACGGAAAAAGTGAAAATGGTTAAACTAAATACTACAACAGAAAATTTCATTTTCCGAACTCCACGCTGAATTTACTAATATTAGATTAAGCAAAAAATAGCGAAAAGTCAAGGAAAAATACATAGTTTAGAGATAACTGAAAATTATATCTATTTTTGTTGCAAAAGGGGCAGGATTGACGGAAATAAGGCTGAAACACTACGCTTGTCCCATACCGAATTTACAGAAAAAAGTTTTTTAGAGGCTTACCTGAGAACCCAATATGCAGCCTCTTTCCAGAAATAATAACTAAAATATACCCACAGCGGCGGAGATACTTTTCTTACTTCATAACCAACATATCTATTATCTACCACGACTCTGACGTAGTGAAAATAGCCTCCATCTGATTCCGGTATTTCGATGGGGATTGTGCCTCCGCCTCCACCGGTTGCAATGTAATCCACTCCATCAATTTTTTCATGTTTGAACATATGATAATGGCCGGAAAAAACCATATCCACTTTATATTTTGTGCACAGGTTTCTAAATTTGTAAGCCCACTTTCTGCCGCTTTTTACTGTAACCTGCCGACTTTGAAAGTATGGTATAAATGCCGGTTTATGCGCAACAACAAATATGTGTTCATACTTTTGCCCCTCGATGAGACATTTTTCGAACCACTCAAACTGGTTATCTGTTAATTCGTTTTCCGTATTATCAATTATAATGAAGTAAGAATTTCTATCGGCGAAGGCAAATTCTGTTTTTCCCATGTATTTTTCAAACAATTTATTTTCTTTGTTTTCGTGGTTGCCAATGGCAGCAAAGAGGGGATATTTAATAAGTTTCTGTTCTTTTTTAAAAGCAAGGAATTGCGAAGGCTTACCGCATAGAGTTACATCACCGGTATTCAGGACAAAATCTATTGGCATTTTTCCAAATCTGTCTTCCCTGTTAATATGAGATATCAATTTTAGAGTAGTCACATCATGGAAAAACAAGCCTGCGTGATTATCTCCGAAAACTATAAAAGAGAAAGTTGCATTCTGGTTATTCTTGAGTTTTTCGATGTTAGACTGATTATTGTCACTCATTTCCGCGGGAGCCGCAAATAACCAGAAGAAAATGGGTGGAATAAAATAATAAGATGCCAGCGCAACCAATATGACAAAAAAGACTTTCTTACGACGTGCCTTTTTAAATTTTGATAAAAACATAGTAATTGTTCTCCTTTTACAATTATGCCGCTTCAATAATGACAAAAACGATGACTGAAAATTGTTTTATTTTCTTGAGACTAATCATTTTACAGGCTCTCTAATATAAATCTCAGCCATTTCATCCGAAATTTCCCATTTAACATTTTTCGCCTTCCAATTCAACGATAATATTAAAAAGACATAATTAATTTAATACTGGTTACCCCGTAACCTGACATATATGTAAACAAGTCAGACCTTTTCGAGTATCCGGCTTTAATAGTTTCTTCGGGATTTGAAATGAAACATGGTCTATTTGAATCATATGCAAAACGTTCCATTAATTGTATCTCGTGGGTTTCACTCGCTCCATTCCTTTGAAATCATGGCAGAGGAAGACCGAATAGATGTTCTCAGTCCCATTTATAGCGCTTCGCGTTCTCACCAGATGTTTCTGGTACTCTTGGAACCTATCTTGAAGTTGGTCGGGCATGTTTTTGTCGCCCCGCAGGACAAAGACTGCGTCGTAGCCAAGCAGTTCGTGAAAGGTTGGCCAGAAATCAAACGGGTTAAACCGACGACCCAGGTTCACACAGTAGGTTGTGGGCTGGCCGTCCACGTAAAACGCCAGAAGAGAAGCGGTCATATATCCGTCAGAGAAGATAAACCGCTGGGGCTTAAGGTTTTGAGCCAGGCGAGCCACTTCATGCCCGAGTTGAACAGAGCCGCGGTGGACTTTCTTGAGAGGGTCCAGGTTGCTGGGAAATGTAATCATGCAGACCACGTGCAGAAGAATCGTGCAGCAAACGGCCAACGTGACTGCCGCGACCGTCAGGCGTCGCAGGCGAATGTTTAATGTGGAGAAACGGTCCAGAAAGTATGCGCTGAAGCTGATTAGGCCGGTGAGGTAACAGCACAAAGCCCAGTTGGCTTGAACCTTGCCCTGGAGGCTCTTAATCAGAAATAGGAATAATAACGGAATCGAAAACCAAAAGCTAAACAGGTCCTGCCGGCGAAGCTTGAACATCGCCCAGACCATCATCACGAGGAGCAGCGGCGTGACAATGCCCAGTTGCGAGCCGACGAACGCGAGAAAGTCCATCAGGGAGGCCCGCAGGCCCATGGACATTTGGGTTTGGCCGATATTGTGGAAGAAATTCACCCAGCCGTGGTGCAAATTCCAGAGAACCAGTGGCGAGATTACTGCCAGGCATAGGATCAAGGCCAAATACGGCCAAGGGCTTAACAACTGCCGTCTTGCGGGTGAAAATGCCAGCAGAAGCAAAGCCGGCAGGAAGAATGCGACCATCGTGTATTTGCATAGGATACCCATTCCTACAGCCAGCCCCAGCAATCCCCAGGCCAGCGGGGAAGCGGTCTTCCACGCCCAGTGCATCAGCAATAGCGACAACAGCCACATAAAGATAAACGACGGGTCAGTGGTAATGCCGATGCCGAAGAAGGCAAAGATGGGAGTGACCTGGAACAGGGCTGCCGAAAAGACGCCCACCCTCGAATTGTAAAGCCGGTTGCCGAGGAGATAAAGAATCAAACTGCTGCCGAACGAAAGAATGATGGCCGAGGCGCGGACGCCAAGTTCCGTGTTGCCCAGTGCCATTCGCGTGCACCAGATGCAGAATGCTACGCCCGGCCCCTTTGTTGCATAGCACCAATCCAGATTCCTGGAGCATTGCCAATACAGGGCCTCGTCGCCGCTGAGTTCGTTGGGCACGGCTACAATATACCAGATGCGAAAGAGGCTCAGGCCTACGAGGAAGACCATAAGATATAGCAGTAGACTATGTCGGCCGAGGAGCCTCCAGGCAATCAGGCCTCCTGCCACAAAGACCAAGCCAAACAACCAGCATGCTACAACCTGCCGGGAATCGACAGTCGCACACATAATGGCAAACACCAGATATGGCACCACAAACAAAAGCACGGATTTGACTGCTCCAATCCTGCCTCTTGCCTGTCCGGGATATTCTGCTGAATCCACGTCGATATTATTTGGTTCAGGATTTTCCATTTAATCTGACATTTCCTATATTAAACGCTTATACACACAACCAAGCCTGATAATATTCGCGAATTACAATAATTTGAAGTATTTTTTACAAAATTTGTTGCCAAATCCATCAAAATCAACTTTCAGAGCGTCCTTTATGCTTTCACCCATAAGGTTTTTCATTTTTTAATGGCCAAACTTACTTCAATCCATTCTGCGGGCCATATACTATTAAATTGGTATCAGATGTGCCACCTTAATATGGGAAATCCGGGTCAGGACAAGTATATTACTATTTTTGTTGCAAAAGCGTGCGATTTGACGAAAATAAGAGAGAAATCCTATGGTTTTTATAATACACAGATATATTTTCCGCGACCTGTTGAAGGTTTTTACGCTGGCGACACTGGCGCTCACAATAATTATGAGCCTTGGAAGCCTGCTGCGGCCGATTCAGGAATACGGGGTCGGACCCAAACAGGTGCTTGACCTGCTGGGTTATTTTATACCAATTACCCTGACTTTCGTTTTACCGGTGGCGGCTTTGTTTGCAACCTCATTAGTTTACGGCCGATTCGCCGCTGATAACGAATTCGATGCCTGCAAAGCAAGCGGAATAAGCCCTGCGATGCTGGTATATCCGGGACTTGTGCTGGCAATAATCGTTTCCATAGCGAATCTAATGCTGAGTTTCCATGTCGTGCCTATTTATTTCAAACGGGCTGAAAATGCCGTTAAAGCGGACGCAAAACAGATTCTTTTCAGAAACATTTACAGGCAAGGTTTTTATTGTCTGCCGGGGGGAGATTTCAAAATCTATTCCGACGCAGCCGACCCCAAAAACTCAAACCTCTACGGCGTCGTTATTATAGATACCGGTAATGCCAACAATACAAAGTTAATTACGGCTGAAGCCGCAACCGTAAGTATCGACAGTACTAAAAGGTCAAATGAGGTAAAGGTAGTTGCCAGAAATGCTTTTCAGTTCGACGAAAGCGGCGGAGTCTTTTTCAAGGTAATTTCAGTGCTCGGAGAATTTGAATCACTGATGGGCGACAGCATAAAATTTCAGAAAATTGAGCAGATGAACGCTATTAAAGCTTCACCAATAAATTATTATCCAATAGCGGTCTGTGCGTGGAACGCTTATGAACAGTTGACTATGGAAATACTTGCTGCCGATATAAATACGGTCATAAGCTCACAAAAAGACAATTTTTATCAGTTTAACAATAATGATAAAATTTTAAGATTTACCGCGAAAAAATGTAATTTATCTGACCAGACCGGTCAGATAGAGCTTTCAGAAGATGTTGTGCTGTTTGAGTATGACAAAAGTAACGGCGAACTTATCAGGAGTTATCGCGGGCAGAATCTCTACATACAGCTTTCAGCAGAGACAGAAACCAGGCCGAGCAATATGATGATACTTACATTTCCTAATGCAATATGGCTTGACCGCGGCGTTGAATATATAAAACCAAAATATACCGCTCAGGATATTGTTTTGCCGCAAACCGTGACAGCAAAGCTCGGCGAAGATATAATAGGAACAGTAAAGGCGCATCGATATGTTTCGCAGCCTTCATCGCGGTTTGAGGCTCTTGCAAAGGAGCTCGAAAGAAAAATCCGCGTTACGCTTTTTGAAATAAAGGCGGAGATTCATTCAAGACTCGTGTTCGGCATCGGCTGCATTACGCTGATAATCATAGGCATTGGGCTTGGAATCAGGTTAAGAGGCGGGCATTTACTGACAGCCTTCGGCGTGAGTTCCATTCCGGCTGCGGCACTGATGATTTTCATTTTGATGGGAGAAAATATAACCCGAAATCGGCACTCTGTATTGGGAGCCAATCTTGGCATCAGTTTTATGTGGGCAGGGCTTTTAATTTTGACAATTTTTGCTCTTATACTTTACAGAAAACTGATGAGAAATTAAACAAAAGAAGTATGAAATTATTAGACAAATACGTAACGAAAAATTTTCTGACAGGCTATTTGATTGCATTTGCCGTGCTGATGGGACTTCGCATAATGATAGACCTGTTCGTAAATATTGATGAATTTACGGAAAGCGCCGAGCTTACCACCGCGCAGGTGCTGTATAATATCGCGTTTTACTACGGCACACACAGCTTTTTGTATTTCAGGGATTTCGCGGGAATGATAACCGTTGTCGCGGCAGTATTTTCGCTGGGAAAGATGACAAAAAACAACGAGCTTATCGCAATTATGGCTTCGGGAGTGAGCCTGAAACGGGTAATCGCGCCGATTTTGTTTCTATCGCTTCTTTTCGCAGGTTTGCACGTGATTGACCAGGAATTTTTTATTCCGCCGCTGGCGGATAAACTTGTCCGCTCGCAAGATGCGATAGCTGATATACTCTCTTATGATATGTGGTTCCTCGGCGATGGAAACGCAAGCCTGTTCAACTCACCACGGTTTGAGGTTAAAGATGCGACGATTATCACACCGACAATAATTACGCGTTCCCCAAAACAGGAAACGGGATTATATGACATTACAGGCATAATTAAGGCTGATTCGGCCCAGTATGATTTCGATACAAAGTCCTGGATTCTTAAAAACGGCGTTTTTTTAAGGGTGTCGAGAGAACTGTCAGACAGGCCTTATGAAGTAATAAAATCGTATCCGAGCGACCTGACGCCAAAGGACATTCCGGTTCGCCGAAAGTCGGTTAATATGGACCTGCTCAGCTCTTATGACCTTGCCCGGCTTGCCCGGCAGAATCCGAAAGACCTCGCAAGGCTCTACGCGCAAAAAAACTTCCGTCTTACAGACCCGATAATCAACCTTGTGATGCTTATGATTTCTCTGCCTGTTTTGGTATGCAGAGACCCCAAGACGCTAAAGAGCGCGGTGTTTATCAGTTTTGCTTTGACGGGGCTGTGTTATATAATGACGTTCCTGTGTAAACTTTTTGCTTCTGAAGCGATAATCGCGGGCAGAGCGATGCCTGAATTATGGGCGTGGCTGCCGATATTCATTTTTTTGCCGATAGCGTTTATAGAATTAGACGCAATGAAAACGTAAAAATAATTTGGGATTTGAAATTTGAGATTGGAAAATGGAAGGATTCAAAATAGAACCAGCGGAAAGAATTAAAAGACTGCCGCCTTATTTGTTCGGCAGGCTCAACGCTCTAAAATTAGTCAAGCGTCAGCAGCAAATAGATATTATTGACCTCGGTATGGGAAACCCGTCCGACCCGACACCACAGATAATTATTGATAAACTGTGCGAAGCTGTGCAGGACCCGCGCAACCAGCGATACAGCGCAAGCAGAGGCATTTTCAACCTGAGAAGAGAAGTGGCTTTGAAATACGCAAGAAAATGGAATGTTGAGCTTGACCCCAATAGCGAGGTTCTTGCCTGCATCGGCAGCAAAGAGGGTTTCAGTCATATGTGCCTTGCGATGCTCGGCCCAGGCGATACCGCAATCGTTGCAGACCCTGCGTTTCCGATTCATATTTATGCCGTCGCTCTTGCGGGAGCAAATGTCGTTACCGTGCCGCTGGGCAATACGCAGGAATCTTTGAAAAATATTCAGGAGACCTGCGAAAAGCTCTATCCTCGTCCGAAAATAATGATACTGAATTTTCCGCATAACCCGACAGCGATGACAATCGATGATTTAGGATATTTCGAGACAGTCGTTGATATCGCTAAAAAATTTAATGTTGCGGTTATCCACGATTTTGCTTATGGCGAAACCTGTTTTGACGGCTACAAAGCTCCAAGTTTTCTGTCGGTAAAAGGCGCTAAAGATGTCGGCGTCGAATTTTCCACAATGAGCAAGGCTTATAATATGGCAGGCTGGCGAATCGGCTTTGCCGCGGGGAATAAGGAAATGATTGAGGCTCTTGCCACAATAAAGGGCTACTACGATTATGGCATTTTTCAGGCTGTTCAGATTGCCAGCATTATCGCAATGCGTCAGTGTGAAAAGGATACCGATGAGCAGAACAAAAAATATCAATTCCGCAGAGACGTTGTCTGCGATTGCCTTTCGCGTATGGGCTGGCAGGTTGAAAAGCCGAGGGCGTCGATGTTCGTCTGGGCAAGGGTGCCGGATGACCAGCTAAAAGGCAAAGGCACGATTGATTTCGCGATGGATTTGGTTGAACACGCAAACGTCGTAGTTTCTCCCGGCAGGGCGTTCGGCGAAAACGGCGAAGGCTATATGCGAATCGCACTTGTCGAAAACGAAAACCGTCTCAGGCAGGCCTTTCGCAATATCAAAAAATATGTGCAAAAGTGATAATTGTTACTCCTTAGTTTTTTGCTTAGCCTGCCCGGCGGGAATTTGATTGTTGCCCTGCAATGATGACAATAAACAGGCCGACCTGCCAGAACATCGAAAGCTGCCAACTGAACCATTTTTCCGCTATTTGATTTAATATCGCTGTCATTTGACACTCTCCTTTTTTGAATCATTTTGTTTTTGAATAGCGTTTAATAGCTGACGTCTCTGCTCTGCGGTAAGTTTCTGGTCTTCCAGGAGAAAATGCATCAGGGGCCCAAAAGCTCCGTCAAAGGCTTGGTTGACGAGAGATTTAAGAGCATTACGTCTTGCCATTTGCCTGCTGAGCAAGGGCTCATAGAGACTTGTATTGCCGTTCTTGCTCTCTTTGACTGCGCCTTTTTCCACCAGCCGGGCAAGAAGTGTTTTTATTGTTGTGTATGCCCAGTTGATTTCTTTCGGCAGTCTTTCGGCGATTCCGCGAGCTGTCGCAGGAAATCTTTCCCACAAGACATTCATAATCTGCCATTCTGTATCAGTCAGCTTCATAACAATTTTCCTTTCTACAAGTATAGAACCATTCTGCTACACTTGTAGAAGTTGTCAAGAGGAAAGTAAAAAAAAAAATTTCAAAAAACTGGTTTTCCGCGGTTCATAAGCTAAATCATCATTTTTAGAGGACTAACTATATTTTATGTTAAAATGGGTAAAATTTACTTGACTTTTGGCGTTTTTTTTGGTTTAATAGGGTCAAGTAAGAACATTCTTAAATGGGGTAGAGTTAATAATACTGCTTTCTTTGAATAGGCTGCTGCTGATTTAGTTACACAATTTATTTTTACTACTATGTCTCAATAAAGGTGTCAGGAGCCTTTTTTGGGGACAAACCAAGACTAAAAATGGGGTAAGAACTGATAATCACAACACAGAGATTCTGCGCGCATTGATAAATAATTAATAAATAAGGTGATAATATGAAAAACAAAAATTCAAAAACAATCCTTTTATTTATTTGTATGTCTGTTTTTGCAGTCTGTGCCGAGGCTTCGCTTTATAACGACTCTGCTGCAATGGCAGGTTTTACAAACAAGACATCGTTCGATATCTCGATGATGGGAAGCGTTTTAAAGGTCGATGTCGAATATGCGGTTTATGCACCCGGCAATTATCCCGGGCTCGATATTTCCGGACACAGTGAATACGTTTATGCCTACCAGGTTTTTAATAAATCACAATCTAATGTTGCAGTCGATTTCTTTTCGGTTGGGATTCTCCCCGGCTGCAGTATAGATAGTGTTTATACCGACACAAGTTATGGCACTGTCGGCGGGGCGGTCCCGTTTGCTTTTCATTTCCCACAGAGTGCTGGTTTTGTATTCATCAGTAATGCGCTTAATCCCAAACAATGGTCTGATGTCCTGCTGTTCACTTCCATCTATTCGCCGACTATGGGTTTGGGAACTGTCAGCGGCGGCGGTTTAGGCGTTATGGGTAGTCTTCCAACGCCATCAATTGTGCCGGAACCGGCAACAATCCTCATTATAGCTCCAATATTATATTTATTAAGAAATAAAAAAATACGAACGAAATGAAACCTTCGAGGATAATAATCTGTTTTATTTTTCTGTTCGCCGTCCGTGCTTTTGCACAAAGCGATTATGCGGTGCTTGTTCAGGAAAATCCTGTCGGAGCAGGCGAAATTAAGCCCGGAATTGGGGTCCATACATTCAATGTAAATGAGGTTGTAACGCTTACGACTGTTGCCAGGCCGGGATGGAAATTTGTTTACTGGCTCGGCGAGGTAAGCGACCCAACGGCAAACAGGACAATGCTTGCTGTTGACGGCCCAAAAATAATTATAGCTGTTTTCCAGCGCGATGAATATGAACTGCCGGGCGACGATATGTCAATAGGCGAAGGTCCTGCAACCCTTACAAGACGCTATGATAGTATTTCGTCAGGGGATTCCGGCAGCTATACGCCTCCTTCAAATCCGCCTGATAATCCGCCTTATTATCCTCCCGATAATCCGCCGGACAATCCTCCTCCAGTCCCTGGAGTTCCAGAACCTGCAACTGTGCTGCTATTGAGCTTAGGAACTTGGCTTATGTCTATAAATAGAAAAAAATAATACAGAATTTTTATTAAAGAAAAAGAGATAATAATGAAAAATGAACGTTCGAAAAAAATTAAATGGCTTGGACTGTTTATGGTTCTGCTGTTGTTGCAGGCTGCAGTGAAGGCCGGATACTACCTGCCTGAAAGTTCACTCTGGCAGGGCGCTCGTTATTATAACCAGGATAACGTATATGCGTATGTTGAATATGCCGTCTATGACACTGAATCAGAGGATTATCACAATGTGTTAGACGGTCTGACCGATGGATTCGCTAATCCGGGTTCCGGCCAATACATCTATGCCTATCAAGTCCTTAATCTTGGCTCCAATTTGCCGCCGATAGCAACGTTTGAGCTTTTAGGCGGTAATCCATCTCTTGCAGATGGTATCGGCTTTCAGGATGACGGACATGGCGGTCTTGTGCCATCTAATAACGGCGATTCTTTTGTATGGCTATTTGAAAACGGTATTTTCGTAGCTAACCAACATTCTGCTTTTTTGGTTTTCAGCTCCAATACAGGACCGGTGGAGGGAAGTATCAAACTCTCGACACTGAATGAAAACGGCGATGAACCGCCTGTTCCCGAACCAGCAACAGTGGTATTATTGGCCGCCGGCGCAGGGAGGCTTTTAAGAAGGAAAAAAGATTCTTTGAAAAACACTGTTTAAAATAAATAGACACCACTGGCCTGCCTCAGCGGGCAAGCATCGAGGGCCTGGTCCCCGGAATCCTTAATGTTAATATTGGTGGAGCCCTGTTATCGGTCGCAGGGAGAAGAAGTAGAAGTGGCCGGCAGCCGAACAAGCTGCCGGCCGAATTTTTTATTCGTTCGTAATAGTTTTTTCGAGAGTTTCGTCTGCACAGGCGTCGAGGTCCGCGGGATTAGTCGGAAGGTAAACGGTAAAAGTTGTTCCCTTGTTTAGTTCGCTTTCGACTAAGATTCGTCCGCTGTGCTGACTGATAATCTGAGCTACGATAGGCAGGCCGAGGCCTGTGCCCTGAATTTCCTTGCCGAGTCTTTTGACGCGGTAGAACCTTTCAAAAATCTTCGGCAGGTCCTCTTTTGGTATTCCCATTCCCGTATCTGATACTGTAATTATTATTTCTTTTTGCTGCCGTATGACTTCGAGCGAAACTTTGCCGCCTTGCGGGGTAAATTTTATCGCGTTGCTCAAAAGATTTGTCAAAACCTGAATTATACGATTATGGTCGAAAATCGCTTCGCCCAAATCATCCGCCAATTTGATTGTCAAATCTATTTTATTCTTCTGTGCAAAGAGTTTCATCGTTTCGTAAGCTTCACGAACCGTCTCGGCTATCTTATGCGGCGAAAAATCAAATTTTATTTTGCCGGTCTCAAGCTTCTGAAAATCAAGAACATCGTTTATCAGCATACTCAGGCGGTCAACATTTCGGCTCGCGAGATTCAAAAATTCCTTCTGTTTCTTTTTTACCCTTCCTGCGATACCGTCGAGGACAATGTTTAGACCTTCCTTAATCGCTGTAAGAGGCGTGCGAAGCTCGTGCGATACCGTCGAAATAAACTGAGATTTCATTTCCATAATCTGGGCCAGTTTTTCTTCAGCCAGTTTCTTGATGGTAATATCGTTCAAACAAACAACTACGTATTTTTTGTCCTCAATCGTAACCGGCTCAATACTCATTGCGAGCCAAGGCATTTTCTGTCTCTTTCGGAAATGGGTATTGCTCTGAAATTCAAATTCATACATTGGTTGTGAGGTCTCAAAGACCTTTTGGATGTTTTGTCTTAAAGGGCAAATCCGGCAATTGCAGCCGAAGCCGCACGATTTACCCTCTGTTGCTGTCGTGGAGCAATCAATCGCCTCACCGATATGTCTGTTTATGATTTCAGAGTAGTCTTTTCCTGCCATTTTACGGACAGCATTATTTACCCGTATGACTATCAGGTTTTCATCAACGAGTAAAAGACCTACCGGAATTGCGTCGAAAATCGCTTCGAGATTTTTTCTCTTGCGCTCAATAAGTTTTTCTATCGATGCTGTTTCGATATTATGCGAGTTCATTTTTTATCGAGAATCTGCGTGATTTTCTGCATAAGGTCTGCAAAGTCAAACGGCTTGGTTATGTAATCGATAACGCCTAATGAGCTTGCAGCGTTTATTTTTTGAGGTTCACATACAGCCGTAACCATAATGACGGGAATATCTTTAAGCTCGGGATTTTCTCTCATTTGTTCGAGCATTTCGAGGCCGCTCATTTCAGGCATATTATTATCTAATAGTATCAGGTCTGGTTTTTGAGATGCCGCTGTATCAAGACCCTCACTGCCGTTTAATGCGGTGAAAACCTTTAATTTATTCCATTCCAGGCGAGTCCGAATTGTGCTTAAAAGGTCGGCTTCATTGTCAATAACCAATATCGTTGCTGTTTTCTTTTTTGTCTTAAATAAATTTAACATAGATAATCCTTCAAAAAATATTTTCCAACTCGTTTATCGACAACGACAGGATGGGAAATTACCAAGAGCCGACTCAAATATGTTTTAAACCTGCATATAGAGGTTTCTGCTGTGGCTTTGTATGTTATCGGTCTTTGAAATGGTTTCAAGGTTAAGGAGCAGAGGGTTTTTGTCGATTTGGGGATATGGGTGAAAGTATGTAAAAACAAAGGCATAATATGACAATTGCTAAAGCAGAAAATTCGATTGTAGAAGCAATTAGAAAGCTCGGCATTCTAAGCGAAATCAAAATTGAAGAGCTTGAAAAACTGTCCATAGAGAGCGGTAAAAGCATAATCAGTTTGCTCAAGGAGCAAAATCTCGTCAATGATGAGCAGCTCGGCATAATTATTGCCGCAGACCAGAATATAGAATTTATAATGCTCAGTCCCGATATGGTTGACCCGATGGCTGCTCATATGGTTCCTTATGAAATGTCTAATGAGCATAACCTGATAGGGCTTCGGACAGAGGGCGATAAGCTATATGTAGCGATGAGCTCGCCGATGAATTTGGCTGTGAGGGACCAGATTGAGATGAGAACCGGCTGTCAGGTAATTCCAAAAGCCGCAACTCCAGGTGCGATTAAAGCCGCCATAAGATACCATTTTAATGTCCAGAATGTTACAAGGCAGACAATTGCGTCGATGAGGCTCAAACAGCAGCAGGACAGGCAGCAGACCACTGTGTTGGATAAACTTCAGAACAGCGACGATGCTGTAAGCAGTCTCGTTTCTTCCATAATTACCGGCGCAATAGACTCAAGAGCGAGCGACATTCATATTGAGCCGCAGGAAAATGACTTAAAGGTCCGATACAGAATTGACGGTGTCCTGAGAAAAGAGCTCGACATTCCCGCAACCGCTCAGGCGGAGGTAATCAGCCATATAAAGATTCTCGCCAATATGGACATATCTGAAAAAAGAATTCCGCAGGACGGGCATATTACGACTATGCATCACGAGCGGGAATATGATTTGCGAGTTTCTTCGCTGCCTTCGGTTATCGGCGAAAAAATCGTTATCAGAATCCTCGACAAAAGCGGCAGCAAATGGAATCTTGACGGTATAGCGACCGATAAGCAGGACAACGAAAAATTCAGAGGCCTGCTTGAAAATCCTTATGGAATGATACTTTTAACGGGGCCTACCGGAAGCGGCAAAACCACGACCCTTTATTCGCTTTTGCAGCTTTTAAATACCGGCAGGAATAATATTGTTACTGTGGAAGACCCGGTCGAATACAGGCTTGCAGGCATAACACAGGTTCAGGTAAATCCCAAAGCAGGTCTTATATTTGCCTCCGCTTTGAGAAGCATTTTGAGGCAGGATCCGGACATAATTCTTATCGGAGAGATTCGAGACCTTGAAACCGCTGAAATCGCGGTAAGCGCAGCTATGACCGGCCACCTTGTCCTGTCAACGCTGCATACTAACGATGCGGCTGGAGCGGTATCGCGGCTTGTTAATCTCGGAGTGCCGGCGTTTATGCTCGCTTCCTCATTGCTTGGAGCGGTAGCACAAAGGCTTATGAGAGTCTCCTGCAATCGATGCAGAGAAAGTTATCCTGCTGCCCAGGAGCAGAAGAAAATTCTTGTCCCGGGACGGGAATCTGAAGAGTTGCTGCTTGCCCGAAACAACGGCTGCGACAACTGCGGAAGAACGGGCTATCTTGGCAGAAAAGCCATATATGAAATTCTCGCTGTTTCGCCGCAAATACGGAAAATGATAATTGACGGCAAAAGCGATACTGAGATTAAAAAACAGGCTACAAAAGAGGGAATGAGAACCTTGAAGCAAAGCGGCGTTGATTATGTTGTTTCACAGGCTACCACAATTGAAGAACTGTATCGTGTGGTTGATATGCAGGTGGATTGATGGCAGTATTTGAATATACAGCGAGGGACGAAACAGGAGCAGTCTTCAGCGGCATATATGAAGATATCAGCGGAATATCCGCAATGAAGCAGGAACTGGCCAAAATCGGCTGCAGTCTTATACGCGCAAAAAGAAAAAGAATGGTCAATGCCGACAACATCAGAATAAGAAAGACAGATATTGTTGCTTTTGTGTATAAATTTGCCGGTATGTGCGCTGCGGGACTTACAATTGTGCAGTGTCTCGATACGCTTGAAAAGCAGACAGAAAACGAATCATTAAAATTTATCATCGGCGATATAAAAAAGAATATAGAAACCGGTTCATCTTTGACCAGCGCGTTTGAAAAGTATCGCAGCATATTTTCGGTTTTCTTTTTGGGGATGATTGAGGCAGGCGAATCAGGCGGGAAACTTGCCGAAAGCCTTGAAATAAGCGCAAAATATCTCGAAAAACGGGCAGATATACAAACCCGGATTAAAAGCGCTTTTACATATCCGATTGTTGTCATTATTGTTTGCTTTATAATAATTACTGCTATCGTAACATTTGTTGTGCCGGTGTTTTCAAAAATATATCGTCAGTTAGGCGTCCCTTTGCCGGGTCCGACGCAGATGCTGCTTGTCGCAAGCGTTATTGTGAGAAAGTGGTGGCCGGTTTTAATTTTGCTGACAGCCGGAATAATATTTTTATGCAGGAAAATAAAGAAAAACAAATATATCAAAAACAGATGGGATTATTTCAAATTTGCTATGCCTGTATTCGGCAAACTTAACAGGCTGGTAACGGTTTCGCATTATATCAGAAGTTTTGCGATGCTGATTACAACAGGTGTGCCGATGGTCAAGGCTTTTGAAGTATCTAATCTTGTGGCAAACAATGAAAAAGTTTCACAAATAACGCTTGATATCCAAAAATCCGTTCAGGCCGGAAACAGTGTGGCAGAATCGCTCAAAAAACACGAAATTTTTCCGCCGATTATTATTCAGCTTGCCGATTCCGGCGAACAGGCAGGCGCTTTGGGGCAGATGCTCAATAAAGGCGTTGATTTTCTTGAAAAGGATATTGAGCGAATGGTGAATGTAATGCTGGTAAGACTTGAACCTGCGCTTACGCTGGGAATGGGTGCGGTTATCGGACTAATTCTGCTTGCCGTATATCTTCCGATGTTCGATTATATGGCTCATTTGAAATAAAAAGGCTTTTTAACAGAATTTTACATAAGCAGGCGTGTTTTCCTGCCGAAAACTTATTATGGTTTTAATAGAAACAAATAAAATTTTATCACTCTTCGAAAGGAGATAAAAGATGAAGTTTAGAAAAGGTTTTACGTTGATTGAGCTGCTTATAGTGGTTCTGATTCTAAGCGCTCTTGCAGCCATTGCGATACCAAGAATTACTCAAAGTGCGAGCAACGCCAAGAAGAATGCCTGTGACACAAATGTTGACCTGATTAATACTCAGATTGAGTTGTATACAGCCGACAATAATGGCGTCGCTCCGACTTCGCTCACTACAATTATCGGCACAGATTCTGCACCGACGAATTATTTTCCGGATGGTCCGCCGAAATGCCCGTATGGAACGGAATATACATTGGGTTCGAACGGCCATGTAACCAGCCACACCCACACCAATTAATTCGTCAGAGACAGATAAATTTACGACAAAAAACGGATCCGTTAAAACAATAGAAGGGATGGCTCAGGGGGGCCATCCCTTTGTTTTGGCAGACAAAAATATGATGGCGAAAAGAAAAGCCTTTACGCTTGTTGAATTGTTAATCGTCGTTGCCATTATCAGCGTGATGACGTTTATCGCGGTGCCGAAAATGGGATTTTCACTAATCTCAGGCGGCAAGGCGCAGGCAACCACTCAGACACTCGCTGGCGCCATACGACACACAAGAACCCTTGCCATCACAAATGCCGCGTCAAACAGCTACGGCTACAGTTTTCAGATTACGACAAATCCTGCCGGATTTCAAATCGTGAATCTTAAACCGCCAACCCAAATTGTCGAAACAGGCTCTATAGCCCAGGGAGTAACCTGCAGCGCAGGCAGCTTCGGGTTCGGACCATTTGGAAATGGATTGCAGAGCGACAGCAGTATGACTGTTAGCATAGGCAGCATAACATACATTATATCAGTTAAGTCCAATACGGGAATGGTAAAATGCGAACTTCAGTAACCAAAAATGGCTTTACTTTACCGGAAGTAGTTGTTGCTGCTGCATTACTGCTGATTGCAATTGTGCCTATTCTAAAGGCTTTAACTGCGGCAAATCTTGATTCTGTCATTATAGAAAAAAGAACGCAAAGTCTGTATCTTGCACAGGAAAAACTTAATCAAATAAAGGCGAAATCGATTTATGATTTTAATACTATAAGTGAAACCGACGCGAATCTTGGAAATTCATATTATTGCGATGTCAGCCAGACGCTCGTTTCTGGCAATGATTATCTTAAAAAGGTTATCGTTTCGGTCGGCCTGGATGTTAACCGCAGCGGCACACTTGAAGAAAGCGAAAAGGAAGTAACGCTGCAAACTCAAATCGCAAAAAGATGGCCGTAACTGTCAAGCGTCAAAAATCGAGTTTACAGAGGTTAGCAAAATCTTTTTAGGCAAATCTTCAATCGCTTCTTTCGTGCGGATATTTACATCTTTTGTCTCATCTATAAGCAAATCAAAAAAGTTATCGCTTAATTCCGCATCAATAGGTAAATCCATATAAAGGTCTTTTACTGCCGATAATGATTTTAATTTTAAATGCCATTCGTAATCGTTTTGTCGCGTGCCTTTAATTTCGATGTTTGCCTTCGGCCAGTTAATATATTTATCAGGCAGATAAAAAAAACTGTTCTGCGATAGTTTAGTCTTGTCATTTTCCAGCGATAGAAGAAGAAAACAATCCTGGGGATTTGCTGGTCGGACGAAAGACTGCGGCAGAGAAAAAGATGTAAAGCCGTCGGGGCTGATTGAAAAGGGCCGCTTAAATTCGTCCATTAACGCCAGGTTCATATCGCACATACGGCATATAAAAAGACCCGTTAAAGGTTTCGGAGAATGGTTTATTATTGAGGTTGTTAGAGAAGCGATTGTTTTTTCAAGCGGTGTCCGGCTGGGATCGTATTGTGCGGAGACAGTCGTGATGACGGGAGAAAAAAGCCTTTTCGTGTAATAATAAAGAGCCTTCGGCCGGTAAGCGTAATCAATGCAGGACCAGCTTACGGCGGGGCAACTGTCGTTAAACTGCCAAAAGATTACGCCGCCGTTGATATTTGAATTTGAGCGAAGATGCTCGACATTTTTACGGATGGCTCTTGCCTGCATCAACTGCGAAAGATAAATAAATTCATCTATGTTTTTCGGCGGGCGGAAAAGTTCATTTATGTAATAGTGCAGACGAGCAGGGCCGTTCGGCTGATAGTTATGTTTCTCAAGCTCATAAGAAGCAGGATGTATTTTATCAGGCACAAAACTTTGCAGTGTTTTCTTTGCGGGCATTGCCTGAAAGCCGAACTCGGAGACAAATCGCGGCGTCTGCTGCAAATAGTTGTCGGTAGGCTCGAAGTGCGACCATACTTCCCACTGGTGAACGGTGCCGCTTGTCGGCTCATTTGGATTTTTGTCAGGGCCCAGCGGCGTTGAGCGGATATAATCGCGGTCGGGGTCAAGCTCGTGCACAAGCTGCGGGAGAATTTTATGATATATATTTTTGCCGTAGAATTTTTTACTTTTAAGGAAAAGACCTTTTGCGTGCATCCAGTCGATTTCATTGTTGCCGCACCAGAGCATAAGGGATGGATGATTTCGAAGCCTGATAATGTTTTGTGCTGCTTCGGTTTTTATCATTTCCGTAAACCACCGGCGTTCCGGATAATAAGCGCAGGCGAACGTAAAATCCTGCCAGACCATTATGCCGAGCCGGTCGCAGAGGTTGTAAAATATGTCGGTTTCATAAACGCCGCCGCCCCAGACACGTAGCATATTGATATTTGCTTCTTTTGCTGCCGTCAGCGCCTTTTCGTAGTCGGCTTCTGTGGCTGAGCCAATGTGCAGTGAAAACGGTATCCATGCAGCACCCCTCACATAAACAGGATGGTGGTTGATTACAAACTGGAATGAGCTGCCGATTTCGTCAGGCGTCTGATTGAGTTGAACTGTTCTTATACCGAATTTTTTCGATGATGTTTCGACAAGCTCATTTCCGCTAAAAAGCTCGGCTTTGAGGGTATAGAGCGGCTGTGAACCGTAAGAGACAGGCCGCCACAGAGACACAGGTTGTATTTTTAATACTGTGGAAATAATGTTTCTGTCGCCAAATTCAAGTTCCCTGTTGGCGCAGATATTATTGAGAGGGTCGAGAACTGTAAGTTTGCAGTTTATTGAAGACTGACCGGAAAAGTTTTCAATTTGAGTAGAGATTCTTATATCTGCGCCGGCAGAATCGGCTTCAACTGTTCTTATATGAATATCTCGCAGGCAGGCAGAGCTGAAACCTTCGATACGAACCGGCTGCCAGATACCGCAGCCCGGCAGCGGCGGCGCCCAGTCCCAGCCAAACTGGCATTGTGCCTTGCGGACATAAGTTCTGCACGGAAAAGAGCAGTCATACAGTCCGAGTACGCCGAACCGGCTCATCAGACTATTGCCGGCTTCAAGTGCAGATTCGCATTTTACCAGCAGACGATTGTTTTTCTTCTTAAGAAGCGGCTTTACATCAAAACGATATGCACAAAACATATTATCAGTTTTTGCGATGAGTTTGTCGTTGAGCCAGATTTGACAGAAGGTATCGAGGCCGTCGAAAACAAGCTCTATTTTGTCCGATTCGATAAGCTCATCGCTTGCATCGAAAAATTTTTGAAATATCCAGATTTTTTCGCTTGGCCAGAGGAAATTTTTGGGGTTTGAATTCAAATCCGATAAGTTAATAAGACCTGCATCAACGAGACAGGTATAAATTGAAGAGGGGACAGAACAATCCAGCCAATTTTCCGCATCCAGGTCGCGCATCCTCCTCGCCGAAGGCGGATATTCCTTAAACTGCCATTTTCCCGTCAGGTCTAAAATCTGTTTTGCCATAAGCAGGATTTTAGCAAAAAAACAGGGGATAGGGAATAGAAAACAGGGGATAGAAAAAGGATTATGAGACTTTTCAAATTAAATGGGTAATGTGCCGCTAATTATGCCGATAAGTCCCATAAAAACAGAATTTTTTATAAGATGGCTCGAATTTTTCGTATTTTCGTCTTTTGCATATAGACCCATTATTGGAAGTTAGCACAAAGAGATTATAAGCCGATATTTTTAAAGGATTAAGTGTAAACAGTGTATATATGCGCAAAATGAGAAAAAGAACAGGTTTTAATCTTGTTGAGCTGTTGGTCGCCTTTGCGATAATTGTGATTATCTTTGCGGCTGTTGTGCCGCAGTTTCGGGCAATCAGACTTAGCTGGGCGGGCGATGAGGCAAGAGCAGAGATAATCCAAAATGGCAGAGTTCTTGCCGAGCACTTTACAAGATACCTTGCCGCGGCAAAGTATATTGACAGCGTTACTTCAAGCAGCATTACTTTTTGGGACAATAACGATATTCCAAACCAGAGGTGCTATAAGCTCGCAGGAGGATATGTTGTTTTCGGCAACGTCGGCAGCGAAGAACAGCTCGCAGGACCGGTTGACAGTTTCCAGATTAGCTGTTATTCGCTTAACGACTTTGCTCATACAACAACCGATGGAAATACCATTCGTCTTGTCCGATTCGAAACGCATTTTTCAAATGCCGCAGTGCAGGGGACAGATAAAACCTTCAGCTCAGAAGTCTTCATACGGACAAATGACCAGCAGGCAGCTATCGAAAGGGGCGCAACATTTGAGCCTTATGGCGGACCGACCTTTGAATTTGACCCCGCTTGGGGTCAATATAAAGCTCTGGTGCGGATAGATTCGACTCACTATCTCTGTGCTTATACCGGTTCCAGCAGCAGCGGCAAAGCTGTGGTTCTAACAGTGAATCCGGGTAACTGGGCAATCACCAAAGGAAACGTCTTTCAATACGACACAGTTGGAACATTTCCCGCTTTGGTGCAGATAGATTCGACCCGCTATCTCTGTGCTTATATCGGAAACGACAGCAAGATAGGTTATGTTGCGGTTCTGACGGTTGATTCGAATACCTGGAGTATCACAAAAGGAGCCTCCGTAGCATACGACCCGGACGGTTACGGTCGATATGCCGCCTTTTCACAGATAGATTCTACTCATTATCTCTGTGCGTATAGTGGCAAGGGTGTTATCGGTTATGCCATAGTTTTTACTGTTTCAGGCACGACTGTCACAGCCGAAGGCGTTCGATATCAATTTGACACAAGAGGCTTATATCCTGCCCTGGCGAAGATTGATGACAGCCGCTATCTTTGCGCTTACACAGGTACCGACGATATGGGCCGCGCCGGTTATGCCATTGTTCTGACAGTTTCCGGAACGATTGTAACGCCCGGCAGTTCTATCGAATTTGACTATTGGGGAACGGTCCCGAATTTAATACAAATAGATTCAAGCCGTTATTTATGTGCATATCAGGGAACTAACAATCTTGGCAATGTCGTAGTTTTGACAGTCTCCGGCACAAATATATCGGCCGGAAATATATATCAATATGACACATACGGTGTGCATCCATGGTTGTCGCAGATAGATTCGAATCGTTATCTCTGTGCTTTTCAGGGAAACCCCGGCGCTTTCGGCATAGTCTTTACTGTATCAGGTACAAATATAACATCCGGCGCTCGATACCAATATGACACAAGCTGTTCATATCCCGTTGTATCAAGAATTGATATTTGTAATCATCTTTGTGCATATACCGGTCCAAGTACTCACGGCCGGTCAGTGGTACTGCTAAATCGGGTTAAACCATAATGAATATGAAAAACAAATTTGAAAATAACGGTTCGATATTGATAGTCGTGGTTTTTGCCATAGCTCTGATGACTGCACTTGTCGCGGGAATCCTGCAATTGAATACAGAACAGATACAGATTATGAGAAATGAAATTTTTGCGGCGCAGGCGACTGAAATTGCCAATGCCGGCCTTGCTGACGCATTCAGCGAGCTTTGCAGCAATCCGAACTGGAATTCCGGCTTCAGTGACAAAAGCTTCGGCGGCGGCTCTTACACCGTTACGGTGGCAGGTTTCAACGTTGTTTCAACCGGAACTTCTGAGCAGGGTTATACAGCGACAGTTCAGGCGGATATTACAATCGGAGGCAACAGCAGTCCTTATGTTGTCCGGATTGACAAATTGAGGATAAACGAATGAAAACAGGAAGTAAAAAAGCATTCGGTATAGATATAAGCAAAACGGCCGTTAATTTCGCCGAGCTGCAAAAAGACGGTTCCCAAATAAAGGTTTTGCGATATGGAAATCTGCCTATAAACGGGATAGTAAATAACGGCGTCATCCAGAATCCGGCGGCACTGACTAAATCGCTGAAAAAATTCAAAATTGGCAGGGTATTCCAGCACAGCGATGCAGTGCTGACTATTTGTGCCGAACCGGTCCTTTTGCAGATATTAAATCTCCCCGATTCGGCGCCGGGCGAGGTCAAAAAAATCATCCAGAATGAGGTCAGGCAATATGCGGTTCTGCCATTGAAAAATATTGAAATGGATTATTGCGGATTAAGGTCATCCGATTCCGAGGCTAAGCGAGCGCTTGTCGGAGCAGGGCAAAGCGAATATTTGACTACGACTGTCAAGGCGATTGAAAAAGACAATATCAATGTTAAAGCGATTGAGCCTGCGATTACAGCTTTTATAAGAGCCTGTTTCAATAAAGTAATAAGACCGGCAGGCAAAAAAAATATTATGATTTTGCTTGTGCGGGATGACACTCTTAATTTGTGTGTCTTTGAAAAGCAGAGGCTCGAATTCCTCAGGACAAAGAAATTTGAATCTGATATTGCTGGCTCGCAGCAGCGATGTGGCTGGCTCAAAAACGAAGTGGAATCGGTTCTCCAGTTCTATGAGCTTGAAAAGGAGACAAAGGCGCAAAGCTGGCAGATAATTATTGCCGGATGTCCCGATAATAGCGCCGGCGTCCAGATTGCCGATGAAATCAGAAGTCAGATTGCCCGGCAGGATATAGAGATTATGCCGTTCGAAAACAGTCTGATGGATGTAACAATTGAAGCAAAAGGCGACAAGGAAATTTCGTCTATAGCGGTGGGAGCGGCTATGAAGCTGTTGGACGAAGGTATAAGCAGCATAAGATTGAACCTGCTGCCCGGCGAGATTATTTCAGACAGGAAGGCTCAAAAAGAGCTGCTTATCATTACAAATGTTGCCGCCTGTCTGCTTGTATTTATGTTTATGCTGATATCTTTTTTAACTAAAAAATCAATAAATGTCAGCAGCAATCTTTATACGGTTAAATATAAACCCAAAGTCGATATAGTTGCTCTTGTTGAATCGAAAAAAGCCATCGATGAGAAAATCAGTCTTATTGAATTAAACAATGCGGCAATCGAAAAATCGATCAATAACAGAAAATATCATAATTGGGCAAAACTGCTGGTTGAGCTGGCAGGGGCTATGCCTAATACTGTGCTGATGGAGAACCTGGAATCAAGGGATGACGGCTCAATGAAAATCGAAGGACTTGCGATAAATTATGAGTCGGCCAACAGGTTTGTAAATCTTTTGGAACAAAGCAGAAAAATAGATACTGCTTCACTTGTTTCAGCGAATCAGAGTGCAAAATTCGGCGGCGGGCTTATTGATTATTCAATTATGTGTTCTTTTGCCAAGTAAGGGAACGTAGAGATGATTTTTGATTATATAAAAAATACGAACTGGTTAAGGAGAAACATAATTGTGGCCGCCTGTGTGCCTATTGCAATGGTTGCGATGTATAACTGGTTCGTATCGCCGCAATTGCAATATCTCAAGGCAGCGCAAAAATATGAAGATTCCGTCGATAAAGTTGAAAAAACAAATAAAATTATTGATACGCAGATTCAGGCAGGCAGCCGGAAACTTGACGAAATTTCGCAGCAGTTCGAGCAGAAAAAACAGGAATTTTTTGATATTGAAACTGCCAGGACTTTTCTTGGAAGCATTCAGTCAAAGGCCGAGAAAAATCAGTGCGTTGTGGATACGCTTAAATTTATGCCGGCAAACCAGATTGCCAATAATAGTAGTTCTATTGATATAAAGCAGCATCGGGCGATTTTGACCATAACAGGACAATATCCTGATATTGTAAAATTGCTTGATTCATTGCAGAACAGGAAACAGAAAGTATGGATTGACACGATAACCCTTCATCTCAAAGACCAGGAGTCGGGTTTGCTTGTTTGCGATGTGTCTTTGAGCATATACACGTTACAAGTTAAGGAGATTATAAGCGATGTTAAGACTGAAAAATAAAAAGCTTGTCCGCCGAAGCACAGCATCGGTTGCAGGGCTGATTATTATGAGTTTTGCCCTTGCTGTCTGCGGCGAAGACACAAATGAAATCGACATAAGCAAAATAAGTCAGAGCAATCCGTTTGTGCAATTGATACAGGCACAGGCACAGGCACAGGCACAGGCACAGAAACAGACACAGGCGCCGGCGCAGATACAAACCCCGCAGGTAAAGACGGAAGAGCCGAAACCAGAACTTTTTGTCAAGTCTGTTACCCTGAAGTTTCTTGACGCAAAAAGCCTCAAGGCCTCCATCTCAAATATGTCCGGCACTTATGGCAGTATGGAGCCGGACGGCAAGTGTAATTCGTTGATAATCTGTGACACCAATGAAAACGTCGAAAAAATAGTTTCCAAGATTCGTGCAATCGACAAAAAACCGGACCAGATTATGATTGAGGTTGTTATCGTCGATGTAAAACTCGATAACGAAACACAAATCGGCGTTGACTGGGACCTGCTTACCACCAATGACCACGATGCCGTTTTTAGACAAAATCTCGATTTTACCAGCCGCCTGAAAAGCACGGAAAGAACTACAACCAATGTAGGTACTGCTACGGCATTCAATACCACCGGCACAGGTTCTGATTTATGGCTTCTTTGGCCCAACGATATCAGAACTGTAATTCATGCACTGCAGGAGAAAAATAACGTTGAAATCCTTGCAAGTCCCCGCGTAATAGTTGTGAGCGGTCAAACCGCTTCTATCGAAGCCGTTGAAGAAGTGCCATATTCAGAAACATCTGACACAAGCCAGGGCGGACAACTGACAAGCACGCAATTCAAGAATGTCGGTGTAACGCTTAAAGTCGGGGCAACGCTGACAGATGACAAATTTATTCTTTTGAATGTCGAAACCGAACAGAGCGTTCAAACGGGGACAAGTGTCGTCAGCGGTGTTACCGGCACACCAATAATCGACACCAGAAAGATACAAAGCTCACTTTTGCTTAATGACAGTCAGATTCTTGTTATAGGCGGACTTCGGCGAAAAGAAACACAGAAACAGACCAATCAGCTTCCTTTCCTTGGAGACTTACCGGTAATAGGTTATGCCTTCAAGTCAACAAATACCGTCCAGAACAATTCCGAGCTGCTTGTAATCCTTTCGCCTCATATCTATAAAGGCGAAATGCCGAATACTGCTGAAATGCAAAAATTCAATGAAATTACAAAAAGGCCTCTCTTGACGCTTCCAAAACCCGACCCTAATGGGATAGAAGAAAAAATTGGAAAAGGAATAGATAATTTACTTAAACCATCCGCTAATGCGGAAAAAATACAAGATAAAAAAGCCCTGAAAGTGGCAAAGAAAGCGAAATAAATCAGCATTTTTTTGATAATTTAATAATGTAAATGTCGATGAAAAAACAACAGCGTTTCACATAAGGAAGAAGCACAATGAATTGTAAAACCAACATTGTTCACGTAACACACGAAGCGATCGGCAAAATCGGCGGTATCGGCGCCGTCCTTGATGGAATCCTGACCAGCAAGGCTTATATTGAAAATACAGGAAGGACTATACTTGTAAGCACCCTGTTCTCTACCGAAGGACCAGCGGAGAATCGGCTTGGTCCCGGAGGCGAAGTGCTTTATTCCAGCGCCGATGGTTTGTCAAAGACCGGCTACGCTGCCGGTTTCAAAGGCATTGAGAGGCATTTCAATGTCGATATTGTCTATGGAAGAAGACTCTTTGAGGACAGACGCACGGGCATAAAAAGTATGCCGGAAGTCATCCTGATTGACGTTCGTCAGATAAATGCCGGACTTGTCAACCATTTCAAAGGCCAATTATTTCATCGATTCGGAATTCCAAGTCACCGTTATGAGCGTTTATGGGAATATGATGAATGGGTCAGACTCGCTCCCCCGGCGATAGAGGCGTTAAAAACAATTAGCGCAGCTCCCCAGGATGGCGTCGCTATAGTTATTGCTCACGAATTTATGGGCATACCAACCGCTCTTGCGGCAAAAATAGACAATGAGCATAGTTTCAAAACAGTTTTTTACGCTCACGAGGTCGCATCTGTCAGGAAGATTGTTGAGGAAAGAAGCGGCCACGATACGATGTTTTACAATGTTATGAAAGCCGCGCAGTCGCAGGGCGTCAATCTGCCGGAAATTTTCGGAGACCAAAGCGGTTATTTCAAGCACGTTCTTGTAGAGGCTTCCCGGTATTTTGACAATATCCTTGCCGTCGGCGATTACGTTGCGGATGAATTGAGATTCCTCACCCCGGAATTTAAAACGGCAGATATTGAGATTGCATACAACGGAATTCCGGCTTATAGAATCGGTCTTGAAGAAAAAAAACAATCGAAGGCAAAACTTGTGCAGTATTGTGAAAATTTGCTCGGATTCAGGCCCGATTATATTTTCACTCACGTTACAAGATTAGTTAAAAGCAAAGGCCTTTGGCGCGATTTAAGAGTTCTGGAGCATATAGAAAAAGAATTGCGTCCGCTGCATAAAAGCGCAGTGATGTTCTTGCTCAGCACCGAAGTCGGCCCGAGAAGGCAGCGGGACATTTTGAAAATGGAATCTGAACATCAATGGCCCGTTGCGCATCGGGAAGGATTGCCGGATTTGAGCGGCGGCGAAGCAGCGTTTTATACCGCTGTGCAGGAGTTTAATACCCGCAGCAGAAATATAAAGATGATTTTTATTAATCAGTTCGGTTTTGACAGGCACAGATGCGGCCAAAGAATGCCGGAAGATATGGAGTTTATGGATATAAGAAAGGGCAGCGATGTTGAATTTGGACAGAGTATTTACGAACCGTTCGGCATCGCGCAGCTTGAGCCTCTGAGTTTTGGAGGAATCTGTGTGCTCAGCAGCGCCTGCGGCTGCGGCGGGTTTGTCAGGAGAATAACAGGCTATGAGGAAAAGCGCAACATAATAATCGCAGATTACACCGACCTTAATGGGATGAAATTTAACAGTATTGAGGATATACTCAAAATCGACGTTAACATTCGAAACCAGATTGAACGTTTCGTAAGCGAGAAAGTCGCAATGGAAATATTTGCCCGGTTGCCGAAAAATGACGAGGAAACCGTCGAGATGATACGTTCAGGCTATGACCTTGCGGCGTATATGAGCTGGGAGGAGGTTGTTAAGAACTATATCCTCAAGGCTTTTACCAATGCGGTTGAAAGGCAAAAATTAACAGCAGCGGTTTAGTTCATTTGCTTTAAGACCCGCCGTTGGGTATATTATTGTTGTGCAGCAAACCAATAAAAAAAACATAATCGGGATAATGGGCGGCATCGCATCGGGAAAAAGCGCCGTTGCAAAAGAGCTTGCCAAATTGGGTTGTGCCGTAATTGATGCCGACGAGATAGCTAAAGAGCTTCTCGGCAATGAAGATGTGAAAAAATTGCTCAAAAATAGATTCGGCAGCGGCATTTTTGACGAAAATGGCGAGATTGACAGAAAAAAACTTTCCGGAATAGTTTTTTCCAGTGCCGAGTCTGTAAAGGATGTAAATGCCGTGATTCATCCGCGGGTGCTTGATAAAACTGAGAAACTTATAGAACAATATCGCCGCCAGCCGACTATAAAGGCTATCGTTTTGGATATGCCGTTATTGGCTGAGGTTGGGTGGGAAAAAAGGTGCGATAAGCTCATTTTTGTGCAATGTGACGAGGAAATAAGGCTCAAAAGGGCTCAAAAAAAAGGGGTTTTAGATGAAAATGAGCTAAAAAAAAGAGAAAATTTCCAAATTTCTCTGGACAAAAAGCTTGCTATGGCGCAATATATAGTAGAAAATAATGACCTATCAGAGATGATTATACAGATCGGAAAGTTGTTTCCCGCTTTAATATCATAAGGCTTGGTGCCTTGGAAGATTCAGTATTTTGAGTTGCGGGAAATATAAGCACATAATAGTTTAAGACATTTTTGGAGAATAACCAAACCAGGCGGCAGGTTCAGTAGAGTCTGTCCGGAGGTGTTCCTGTTTATCCCGGGTTATGAAAATACAGCAATAATCGACATTAAAATAAGGAGTGAAAATGGCAAAGACAACCAGAAAAAAGAATATTCGAAAAAACAACGGCGAAACCGACGATGTCCAGCAGCAGGTAGAAACCGCCCCAGAGAAGAACAATACCTCTGCCCCCGCGCCGGAAAAAACCGAAACACGGGAAACCGAGCCTTTTGATAACGGCAAAAAGGCGGAATTTGAATCTACTCACGCCAAGTATGAGCGTATTAAGCGAGGTAATCTGCATATCACAGACCTGCAGAAAATGAACGTTGCCGAGCTGCACGAGGTCTGCAAAAAAGAGAATGTGCAGGAATATACCGGAATGAAAAAGCAGGAGCTTATCTTTAAAATCCTCAAAGAACGCATACAGTCCAACGGCTTGATGTATGGAGAAGGCGTTCTGGAAGTCCTGCCCGACGGCTACGGTTTCCTGAGAAACACGGAATATAACTACCTTTCTTCGCCGGACGATATTTATGTCTCGCCTTCACAGATTAAGCGATTCGGCCTTCGGACAGGCGCCGTGGTCAGCGGCCAGATTCGTCCGCCAAAAGAGTCCGAAAAGTATTTTGCTCTGCTGAGAGTCGAAGCCATTAACTTTCAGGAGCCGGATAGGCTCTCCGAAAAAGTCAACTTCAGCGACCTGACCCCTCTTCATCCGGAACAGAGAATCATTCTTGAAACAACTCCCGATGAGCTGAATATGCGGATAATCGATATGATTACGCCGGTTGGAAAAGGCCAGCGAGGCCTTATCGTCGCTCCGCCGAGAACGGGCAAAACCATACTCCTGCAAAAAATCGCCAACTCCGTAAGCACTAATTACCCGGAAGTGAAACTCATAGTCCTGCTTATCGACGAACGGCCTGAAGAAGTAACTGAAATGGAACGAAAAACAGCAAGAGACGTTGAAGTCATAAGTTCGACATTCGATGAGCCTGCTTCAAGACACTGCCAGGTTGCCGAAATGGTTATCGAAAAGGCAAAGAGAATGGTTGAATTCGGCGAGCATGTGGTAATCCTGCTCGATTCGATAACCAGGCTTGCAAGGGCTTACAATACCGAAGTGCCGCATTCAGGAAAGATTCTTACAGGCGGCGTCGATGCCAACGCAATGCAGATGCCCAAGAAATTCTTTGGCGCTGCGAGAAACATCGAGGAAGGCGGCTCGCTGACGATATTTGCTACGGCCCTTGTCGATACAGGCTCAAAGATGGATGAGGTTATCTTCGAAGAGTTCAAGGCCACAGGTAATATGGAGCTTCATCTCAACAGGAAACTTGTCGACAGGAGAATCTGGCCGGCTATCGATATCAGCAAGAGCGGCACAAGAAGGGAAGAATTGCTGCTTGACGCAAAGGAGCTTGAGCTGGTTTACAGATTAAGACGCGTCCTTAGCGAGCTTAATCCTGTCGAAGCCGTTGAACTGTTGAAGAGCAGACTTGCCAAGTGCAAAACAAACGCTGAATTCCTGATGACAATGAAACTCGACTAAAAATTCTCGGTTAGTCCCGCCAACACTTTGGCGGGGTTCGTCATTGCGAGCACAGCGAAGCAATCTGTCATTCTCGCGGAAGCGTTATTTAGAACGTAACCGTCCGACGAAATACGAAACGAGCCTCGTAACCGCAGCCGTTTGACACAGCCAATTAATGGTCTGATTTATTATTGTTTCTTGCTCCGCCAAGCCAGCGGATGTCTCCCCCGATACCTTGTATTGTTTGGCAGCTTGTTATAAAAACAAACAAAAGCAATAAAATAATTAAGAGAGCTTTTTTTACCATTTTTTAACTCCATAAATCATTTTATTCTATAATTATCGTCCCTGCGGCTTGCCAAACTTGAATTTGGTGATGCATTGTCATTTCGACCGGAGTGAGTCCCTATGGGACGAACGAAGCGGAGAAATCTGGCGCAGCAAATTAGCAAATTTTGAACTGTTCCAAAACTTTTATTGCTTTTTTCTCAAAATCATCGCACCGAGACCGAGCAGCAAAAGCGTGGCGGGTTCGGGAACGATTGTTAGAATATATGGATGGTAAGTACCGTCTATATATCCACAACCAACAATATCACCTCTGCTATTAATTCCATAAGCCACTTCTAATACGCAATTTGAGCTTTGAGGTATAAAGCTATTGAGATCAGTTAATAATCCGTTTTCCCATATAAAAGCTCTCATACCATTTATTCCTTCCGTAAGGCCTACAACCTGCCCATTATCATTTATTCCATATGCAATTGAATACTGACTATCTAAAATTCTTATTCCATTAACACCATCCCAAATGAATGCGTTTGAGCCTGCCTGACCTACAACTTGTCTATTATTATTGACTGCATAAGGTATATTTTGTATTCCTAACATTGTTTTATTGCCGTTCGTTAATAAGAATCCTACTGGTGATTGGTGTGGACCACTCTCATCATAACCAATAATATCTCCAACGTCATTAATTTTTCTTGTTCGTCCAATGTCACCTACGTATGTAACCTGCCCGTTTTGCCAAATGAAGTCATTTCCGCCAAGCTCTAAATCAACAATTACTTGACCTAAATTATTAATTCCTGTGCCCTCGTTTCCTCCAATATCAATCATAAGTCCGTTTTCCCATAAGAAACCGTGTGGCCCTCCCGTGCCATTGAGGTATGAACCCCCTATTATCTGGCCCGAATTGTTTATGCCTTCTGCCCAACTATAATCTCCACCGGGAAGAGTCCCAAGATTAGTTGTTACTCCCTTATCCCAAAGAAAAGCGCACCTGCCAGACATACCAACAACTTGATCGGAATCATTAATAGCATAATAACCGGAATTCTGTTGTGTCAACCATGTAATATTATAAGAGTTGGCTGCACTTATATTAGAAAGCGTTAATGAAAAAGGTATTATTGCTGACAACAAAATTTGTCGAATTTTCATCTTCCTAATCTCATTTCTTAACAAACGATATCTATTATATTTCTTTTTCTATAGAAAATCAAGAAAAAACCGTTTTTGAATATACAATTTTGTGTGGTAAAATGGTGTAAAAGGCAGGATTTAGTATTTTTACTTCTGCAGCGCAGCGTTCAAAATGTCCGTTGCTTTTTTGACGAAGATGAACTTCATTCCTTTTTTCGCCTCGGCTGGCACTTCGACCATATCCTTTTTATTTCTGAAAGGCAGTATGACGGTCTTTATGCCTGCCCGTTTAGCGGCAAGAATTTTTTCTTTAAGGCCGCCAATAGGCAGGACAAGTCCTTTTAATGTAATTTCGCCTGTCATCGCAACTTCAGCTTTGGCAGGGGTTTGCGTCAAAAGCGACACCAGAGAACAGAACATCGCAACTCCTGCGCTTGGACCGTCTTTTGGAACGGCACCGGCTGGAACGTGGATGTGGAAATCCAGCTTTCCAAAATTGGTCTGCGGGATATTTAATTTTTTGCTGCTTTCTTTTACTATTGAAAAAGCAGCCTGTGCGCTTTCTTTCATTACATCGCCTATCTGGCCGGTAAGGATAAGTTCGCCTTTGCCAGGCATCGAGGCCGACTCGACAAAAAGAATTTCACCGCCGAAAGGCGTATATGCAAGACCGGTAACAACACCGGGGACGGCGGTTCGCATCGCAAGCTCAGGCAAATGTCGGACGGGTCCGAGAATTTTAAATAGATGTGCCTTTGTGATTTCGACAGGATGTCTGTTGCCTTTGGCGATTTCGGTCGCGACCGACCGGCAGATAGATGCAATGGTTCGCTCCAGATTACGGACGCCTGCCTCGGCTGTGTAGCTGCGGATTATTTCTCTAACTGCTTCATCGGTTATCCTGAGTCGATTCTTCTTCAAGCCATTTTCTACAAACTGTCGCGGGATGAGATATTTTTTTGCGATGTTAAGTTTTTCATTTTCGGTATAACCCGGCAGTTCGATAATCTCCATCCTGTCCATCAGGGCAGGGGGGATTGGTTCTGTGTAATTTGCCGTGCCGATGAACATCACGCTGGACAAATCGAAAGGCTGGTCGAGATAGTGGTCGGTGAAGGTATAATTTTGTTCCGGGTCGAGGACTTCCAATAATGCGCTTGCGGGGTCGCCTCTGAAATCAGCGCCTATTTTGTCCATTTCATCTAACATAAAGACTGGATTTTTGCTGGCGCATTTTCTAAGCTCCTGCAGGATTCTGCCCGGCAGCGCGCCGATATAGGTTCTCCTGTGTCCTCTTATATCCGCTTCGTCTCTCATACCGCCGAGTGAAATTCTGACGAATTTTCTGCCCATCGCGCGGGAAATGGATTTGCCGAGACTCGTTTTGCCCACGCCCGGCGGGCCTATGAAGCATAAAATCGGGCTTTTGCCGGAGGGATTGAGTTTTCTTACCGCCAGAAATTCGAGGATTCGTTTTTTGACTTTTTCCAGGCCGTAATGGTCTTTATTTAAAATCCTTTGGCCTTTTCTTATATCCAGTGAATCCGTGGTCTTTATATTCCACGGCAGTTCGCAGACCCAGTCTAAATATGTCCTGATTACGCCATAATCCGGCGAGGCAACGTGGATTTTTGACAGGTGCTCAAGTTCTCGCAAAGCCTCAGCTTCCACTTTTTCCGGCATCTTTGCTTTTTTAATTTTTTCTTTTAATTCTTTAAGTTCGCCGGTCCTTTTATCATCTTCGCCAAGCTCGGTTTGAATAGCCTTTAATTGTTCCTGAAGGAAATATTCCCGCTGATTTTTTTCCACTGATTGTTTGACCTGGCCCTGAATCTTATGACTCAGTTCCAGAACCTCAAGCTGTTTGGCAAGAGCGAGAGAAATCTTTTCAAGACGTTTTTGGGCATCGACCTCTTCAAGTATCTGCTGTTTTTCATCGGTAGATATGCTTAAATTTGCCGCCAGAAAATCCGCAAGGGCCGAGGGCTGTTCAATGTTTTCCAGCAGAATCGATGCCTCTTCAGGCACGTTGGGACTTAAACGGATAACCTTATTTGCTGTATCGCGAGCGCTGACCATTAATGCCTTGAGCGTTTTGGTGATTTTTGTTTTTGATACAAGCGGTGCAATTCGGACCTTTATGTATGGGTCAGTTGCTACAAGCTCAACGATTTTGAATCTTATTATGCCGTGAACGATAACGTTTAACGTGTCCTGCGGCATTTTGATAATCTTGAGAATCGACGACGCGGTGCCGACCTTATAAAGGTCGTTTATGCCGGGATTTTCGATGTCGGATTTCTTCTGGGTGATAAGGCCGATGATGGATTCGTTTGCCTTGCAGTCTTCGAGCAGTTTTCTGCTTTTTTCCCTGCCGACAGCAAGCGGAGCGACGGTGCCGGGAAATATCACGGCGTTTCGTATCGGCAGAATTCCGATAACCTCCGGCAGCTCGATTTCCTTATGGCCTTCGGAAGAATCTGGATTTTGGCCTTCCATTAAAGGCTCCGCGTTTACTATGTCAATGAGTCTTAATTTTTTCATAGCTCAAGCAATTATAGCCGCAAAGCCGCGAAGACGCAAACAGTCTGAAATTTCAAATTTGAGATTTTAGATTACTTTTTAGAGTCCTGGCGGCTATGATTCCCGAAGCGCAAGCGGTTTACCAATAATTTCCTGATACAATATCGCATTTCGCAGGTCGTCCGGCGAGGAGAAGAGCAGTTTATTAATGCTTTCGCCGGCCGGTTGCGGAACTGGGACGTGAGCCTTGCCTTTTTCTGCGAAAGTTTTTGAAGGTGCGGCAGCTGGCGCTGTATGCATAACAGGTTTTTTGTGTTTCGGATGATGAATGGGTCTTTCGGTCGGCAGCGGCGGCGGTGAGGCAGGTGAGGGTATATACTGCGGCTCTTCTACATCAGGCTGCATAAGTTCTTCGGCAGCAATGGGTTGCGGCTCTTTTTGTATCGGCGGCTCCGGTATCCCGTAAGCTGCCCTGATTTGTTTGATTCTTTCCTCACGTAGCTGTTCAAGAGTTTTGAAACTGCCGTCTGCATCCACATATCTCTTTTTCGGCTTGTCTGATATTGGTGTCGGCTCATCTTCGCTCTCGTCGGACTTTTGCTCCACCATCGTTTTTGCGTTGCGGATTATCGCCTTAATAATGCCGACTCCGATTATTACCGCTACGATAATAATCTGGACCCAGATACTCTCATCAGGACCCCTGGCTGCTAACAGATTTTTAAATAAAAAATTCATATATTCAAAACTAAAAATTTCTTAGCGTTTTTACTTGTCCGCCATAGCCTTAGCGACGGCGGATGGCTTTATTCACCGTCTTTTTTCGGCGGCTTTGCAATGGATTCTCTCATAGTAGTATCAGCAACTATATTCTTCATTTTGTAGTAGTCCATTATGCCTAAGTTGCCTTTTCTGAACGCTTCGGCCATTGCCAGCGGGACTTCCGCTTCGGCAAGAACAACCTTTGCGCGGTTTTCCTGAACTAATGCTTGCATTTCCTGCGCGCGTGCAACGGCCATTGCCCGGCGTTTTTCAGCTTCAGCCTGTGCCCTTACCAAATCGGCCTTTGCCTGGTCTGCCTGAAGTTTTGCACCGATGTTTTCGCCGACATCAACATCAGCGATATCGATTGAAAGAATTTCAAAAGCAGTTCCGGCGTCGAGGCCTTTTGCAAGCACCTGTTTGGAAATATTGTCGGGGTTTCCAAGAACGCTTTTATGTGATATTGAACTGCCTATGGTTGTTACGATACCTTCGCCTACACGGGCGATAATAGTTGCTTCTGTAGCGCCGCCGATAAGCCGCTGAAGGTTTGTTCGAACTGTTACGCGGGCCTTGGCTTTTAACTGGATGCCGTCCTGAGCGACCGCGTCAACGGTGTCCCGCCCCTTTGCAGGGTCGGGGCAGTCGATAACCTTTGGATTAACCGAGGTTTGAACCGCGTCGAGAATATCTCTGCCGGCAAGGTCGATTGCTGTGGCGATCTTGAAAGACAGATTTAAATTTGCCCTGTCGGCTGCGATGAGCGCCCGCACGACATTCGGCACCCGCCCGCCTGCGAGATAGTGACTTTCGAGGTCGCGACGGCTCAAATCAAGACCTGCCTGAACCGCCGTGATTCTGCTCTGAACTATTACGCGGGCGTCAACCCTGCGCAGCGTCATTCCGATAAGCTCGCCGACAGAAATAGGAGCGCCGGATAATTTTGCCTGAAGCCACATTCGGCCGTATGCCAGAACCAGCAGACCGAAAATAAATATGAGGACAAAAATAATTATCAAACCGATGCCGGATACCGCTTTTGGCATTTCAGCTAAAATAAGAAGATTTGCGTCTATCATTTTAAAGTCCTTTCATTAAGAGTTTTCTATTTCTCTGACTGTAAGCTGCGTTCCTTCAACTTTTATGACTACAACGGTTTTTCCTTTCTCAACATAACCGCTTTCAGTAACACATTCAAGTCTTGTTCCGTCAAAATCGCACATTCCAACCGGCCGAAGCACGGTTGTGGTTACAGCCTTTTGGCCCAATCGTTTCATAAGTTCCTGTGAATCCGGCACGCCGGTGCCTTTTTGAACCTGGGGCATATCTAAAAGAACGGTTTTGCCGAAGCCGGTTTTCGGAAAGATTTTATACGCCAGAACCAGAACCGTCGGAATCATAAACACGGCTACTACTATGCCTATCCAGCCGGCCGTGGGGCTAAGCTTGAAGAATATCATTATTCCGCCGACCAGAGACACCAGCGAAAGAACAATAAGCAGTCCGAAACTTGGCACAAAGACTTCCGCTACCAGCAAAACGGCACATATCAAAAACAAAAATATCGCAAGTATTATCCACCAGAACATTTATTTTTCCTTCAATCAGTTATTTGTTTTACCACGACCCTGTTGCCTTCAATTAGTATGATTTTTATTTTTGTGTCTTTCTCTACGAAATCACCCTCGGCAACGACATCAACAACGCTGTCTCCGAATCGTCCCTGACCTGCCGGCCGCAGTTTTGTAATCGCAGTTCCGGTATCGCCGGTTTTTAATTTGCCGCCTTTTTCGAGCGGTGCGGTTGAGTCTATATCCATCACAGGTCCTTTAGCGGCAGGAGCCAGAACAAGCCCTGTAAGCGGCCCGGTTTTCGGCAGAAATTTTGCCAGTATATACGCCAGAATCAAAAATCCCCCAAAACCCAGCGAAAATGACCAGGCTCCGCTCGACAAAAGATGCCATTGAACGTTATCGAAATCGTATTGCGGCCACGGCAGCTCATCCGGCCTGTTGGGAATGAGAATCGCGAAAATACTCAGGAGAATAAATAAAATACCCAGCACGCCGGCAATGCCGAAGCCGGGAATAACGAAAAGCTCAATCGCCAGCAGGATAACGCCGGCTGCAAATACGGCGATTTCCCACCATGTTGCAAGGCCTGTAAGAAATCTGCTGCCGAAAATTATCGCAAAACATATAACCGCGACGAATCCCGGCAAAGCCACGCCGGGCGTTTTTAATTCGATATAAACGCCGAGCATCGCAATCATAAACAGAATCCCGCTGACCGTTGGATGGTTGAGCATCCGGACAAGCTGCTCTGACCAGTTCGGCTCTAACCTCAGAATCTTCGGCGAAAACTTCACATTATCGCGCTGCGCAAGAAACGCGATTGCCTCGTTTACATCGTTCACCACGTCTCTGGCTATACCGTATTCCTTTGCCTTAGCGGCCGTAAGAGTCAGGATTTCATTTTCGTTGTCGATAAGTTCTTTATTTTTCAAGTCATAAAGTTTGTCGTCCTTCGGCAGTTTATCATCCTCGCAAAATTCATAAGAGTCTGTCTTGATATTTTTTACCCGCCATACTTTTTTATGCCTGCTTACCATTGCTTCGAGCAGGGCATCGGGATAATTATTGGCCTGTGCTGCTCTCTGGAATGTCGCTCGGATAAAACTTTCGACCTTTTCGCGTTCGACATCTTCAAGTTTCTCGCCCATTTGAATCGGGGCGCAATCGCCGATAGTCGTATTTTTCCTCATTATTATATCCTGGCAGGAAACGCTTATCATTGCGCCGGCGCTGATTGCCTCGGTATTTATATATGCGACTGTTTTTGCCTTTTGAGACAATTCAAGGATGAGATATTTTGATATGTCGTCCGCACTTTTGACAAGCCCGCCGTAGGTTTCGATTTCAAGAATAATATAATTTGCGCCGCGTTCAAGAGCGGTATTTGCCCGCCGTTTAATAGAGGAGAACAAACCGTCGTCAATCAGACCCGTGCAGGTTATAACAGCGGCTTTTGCCTGCCCTGAATCCTGCTGCGGTTCAGTGGGAATATTGGGTTTAACGGCACTCGTCGCGGCGAAGGCCGCAGCCGGAGTCGGATAAGCCGCTAAAGAGACCACACATAATAAAAAGATGAAAAATCCTTTTCGCATACCGTAATTTTAACAGCACATCGGCTGTCAGACAAGAAAAAATATCAGGCAAGTTTATTTAAAATCTCAATGCCTTTTTTTATCTTGTCATTGGTCGTCGTATAGCAGAGCCTGAAGTGCGTATCTTTTTCGCTGAAAACGCTGCCGGGAATAATCAGCACATTGTTCTTTATGGCCTTTTCGACAAATTCAGTCCCGCTGCCTTTCGGCGGTTTGACGAAGGCGTAAAACGCGCCGCCCGGCTTTCGCAGTTCGAATTTGTCCTTCAGTCCCTCATACATAATATCCCGTTTGGTTTTGTAATCAGCTATAAGGTCGCTGACATCATAGTCCAAAGCAGCAAGTGCAGCCTGTTGGAACGGGGCAGGGGCACAAACAAAAGTATATTGCTGAATCTTTGTCATTTCCTCGATTATTGGTTTCAAATGCTGCGGCGTAGCTACATAAGCAAGCCTCCAGCCGGTCATTGCATAAGATTTGCTGAATCCCTTCATAAGTATCGTATTGGGATAAATTGAAGCGATACTCGGATAGTCGGTATCATAACAGAATTTGTCGTAAATCTCGTCGGACAGGATTAGAATTTCTTTTTTTGCCGCAATTTCTGCAAGCGATTTAAGTTCATTTGTCGAATAAACCTGTCCGGTAGGATTGCAGGGCGAGTTTACGACGATGATTTTCGTTTTGTCGGTGATTTTTTCTTTTATTTTTTCCGGATGCAGTCCGAAGTCGGGGTATGTATCTATAAAAACGCATTTTCCGCCTAAAAGGTTTACCAGATGTTTATACATCACAAAATAAGGGTCGGGTATTATTACCTCATCGCCGGGGTTGATGAGACTCATAAAAGAAAGTAATAACGCTCCGCTTACCCCGCTTGCGAAAAGGACTGATGGGTTTTTCCAACCGAATTGAGCGGTAATTTTCTCTGCGATTTTCGCGCAAAGCACAGGCTCGCCCGCCGTGATGGTATATTTATTTTTGCCCTGTTTTATTGCGTCGATGGCGATTTGCTTAAGAGGCTGCGGCACATCGAAATCAGGCTGGCCGATTGAGAAATTGATAGGGTCTTTCATCGAAGCGGCAAGATTGAATATTTTTCTTATGCCGCTTGCGTCGATGAGCGTTGTCCTGTCTGCAAGATATTTTTTCATAATAATAATTCAGAAAAACGAGATTATACTGTCTGAATTGACAATTTTGGAGAATGTTTAAAATACTAAATTTAAAATTTTAAATATTAAATTTTAAATATTAAATTTATTATCTTCTTCCGCCGCCACCGCCCGGTTTACCTTGGCCTGTTGACTTTGCCGCTGGGGCTGCCTTGGCTGGCGCGACTTTTGTTGCTGGAGCGGCTGCTTTGGCTGGTGCCGCAGCGGCTTTGCCTGTTGCTGGTGCTCCTGTGCCTGCGGCGCCCGGTGCAGCGCCGGCTGCTCCGGCTTCCAGAACGGCTGCTTCGCCGGTTTCAGCTTTGGCTTCTTTCTTCTTGCCTACCGATACTTTTCTATGGGCTACTTTCGGAAGACCGAAAAGGCTGTCGCCTTCCTCCCAGCGTTCTTCTTCTTTAAGACGTGTTACTCGCTCGTCGCGGGTTAGAACATTGCGGTGGCGCACAAGTGCGCCTTTTAATTTCAATGAACGGTCAACTGACATAATTACTCCTATTTTATTAAATTAATTTACCTTCATACCATAAGCATCCTGGAACGGCTTTGGTCCGAATGGCTCAAAACCGCTCGATGCCGGCGGCTTATAATTTGCGCCTATAGAAATAATCTTTTTTCTCATTTCAAAACCATCACTGCCGGCTTTTTCAACGCTGTTGAAGCGTTCCTGCGTAACCAGCAGAAAACGATTATCTTTCTTTATAATCTCTGTCGCTATTCCGAACCCGGCGAAATACTGTTTTACCGGCTCCAGATGGCTGCTTAACGGATGGCTTGCGATAACAATAATATTATCGCCCATCGGCTCAACCATTTTTGGCGGCTTCTGTTCGTTTTTTGCTGCGGAAGCAGTCTCAACTTTTGGCTGAGGCATTATATTTTCTACCGAGATAGTCTGCAATGGCTTTTTAGCATCTGTTTTTTTCAGCGAATAAATCTGACCCAGCCTGAAAAAAACCATAAGCATTGCTATTAACGCAAGCGTTCCTATTATCACCACCTGCCAGGAAAAGCACAGCTCTACCCTGTCCGGATATAATCTTACCGCTTTAGGCTTTGTGCCCCAAACCGCACCTGGCTTTGAAACTGAAGCCTCAATTGGGCGTGGAGGCTTTGGCGTCTCAATTTTTTCAACTGCTTTTTCAACAACCGGCTCGAAGTTTGGCTCAGCCGGAATTTCCACAAGTTTACCGGTTTTTCGGTATTCTACAGCCGCTAAAGCCTTTTGCTGAGCGGACTTAAAGCGAGCCTTGTTGACAAGCTCATAAAGCGCGATTCGATTCAATCCTTTTGCCATCTCTAAGGCCTCTAAAGACTTATAGTCCATTTAAATAATATTAGATTAGAAGGATACCCAATAAACTATCTAATTTCAACTTAAAAATCGTAAAACATAGGATTCTTATCTAAACCCTATCCCTAATTTTTGAAATTTTCTTGACAGCCGGCCCAATATAAATTATTAAAGCGTCTTTAAAATCCGTCTTGACGGCTGTTTTTTCGCCGCAAAATAGCGATTTTACTCGCTATAATATGGATACAGATGACAATTTAGCCGGCGGTTCGGTTCGGAACTGCTATAGGGAGTTGTCTTTGTTGTTTTTTCTTATAGGTTTTCGGAGATAAAAAATGCTGCCGGTAAAAAAAATGTGTAAAAGCAGGGCAAATAGACGCCGCAGTCACTTCAGACTCAAGGCGACGAATTATTCGATATGCAAAAAATGTGAAAGCCCAAAACTCCCTCACGCAGCTTGTGACAACTGTGGATATCTCAATTCCAAAATCACGCTTAAGCTTGCCAAGAAGGAGGAGGCAGACTAACGATGCGGATAGCTATTGACGCCATGGGTGGCGACTTCGCACCCGATGAGATACTTAACGGTGCTGTTGAATCGATGGAGCTAATCGAAAAGGAGGATAGCATAATCCTTGTTGGTCCCTCTGACATTATCACAAACAAACTTGGTTCTAAAAATCTCAATAAATATAGCGGCAGGCTGAAGGTTGTCGATGCGTCGGAAGTTATCGGTATGGATGAATCACCCATCGACGCCCTGAGGAAGAAAAAACATAGTTCCATATCGGTTATGGTCAAGCTTGTTTCTGAAAATGAAGCTGATGCTGTAATATCAGCCGGCAACACAGGTGCCTTTGTTGCTGCCTGCCAGTTGCGGATGCGGAACATTGAAGGATTAAACAGGCCGGGAATCGCTGTTGTATTTCCGACTTTTGAAGGGCCTGTTACGATGTGCGATGTCGGCGCAAATATCGCCTGCAAACCCATTAACTTTTATCAATACGCCATAATGGCTTGTATGTATTCAAGGCTTGTTCTTGGCATCGAAAATCCGCGAGTCGGAATTATGAGCATCGGCGAGGAAGAAGCCAAGGGAAACGAAATTGTAAAAAAAGCCAGAGAGATGATTAAAAGCGACCCGAAAATCAATTTTATCGGAAACATCGAAGGCCGTGATATATTTAAGGGCAAATGCGATGTCGCTATATGCGATGGTTTTGTTGGAAATGTAATGTTAAAGCTCACCGAAGGCCTTGTTGACGGCCTCTTTAGGCTTATAAAACACGAGCTTATGCAGGAGTCGATATCACTTGCCCTGAAGTTCAAGCCTATAGTGATGAGAATGTATCAAAAGTATGACTATAACGAATACGGCGGGGCTTTGCTGTTAGGCGTGAATGGAACATCTGTTATTTGTCACGGCGCCAGCAAAGCAAAAACTATAAAAAATGCTATTATAACCTGCCGAAAATTCCATAATTTGAAAATTAATGAAAAAATAAAAGAATATCTTTCTACAACAACGGTGAAAAGCACGGATGAATAATAAAAAAACAAAATCGACGGCCTTCAGAGCTGTTATCGCAGGCACAGGAAGCTGCACGCCCGAAAAGCAGCTTACAAATGACGACCTCACAAAAATGGTTGATACCAGTGATGAGTGGATAACGACACGGACGGGTATAAAAGTCCGTCATATTGCTGAAGATAATCAGACTACTGCGTCTTTGTCCACAGAGGCTGCCAAAAGAGCGGTTCAGCAGGCAGGCATTTCCGCTGAAGATATAGAAATGATAATCGTCGCCACGGTAACGCCCGAAATGGTTTTCCCCGCGACAGCCTGTTTTGTTCAGGAGCAGCTCGGCGCCAAAAAGGCCTGGGCATTTGATATTTCCGCTGCCTGCAGCGGTTTTGTCTATGCGTTAAGTATCGCTCAGCAGTTTGTAACCAGCGGCAAATATGATAATGTCCTCGTTATCGGCGCTGAGACAATCAGTAAAATTACAGACTATAAAGACAGGACAAGCTGCATTCTTTTCGGCGATGGCGCCGGCGCTGCCATTCTGAAAAGAGGCGATGCTAAAGGCTCAAGAGGGGTCTTTTACAGCACTTCCGGCTCCGATGGTTCAGGCTGGAAGTCGATTTACTGTCCCGCTTACGGCAGCAGATTTCCTGTAACTAAGCCCCTTGAAACTCCAAATTCTATTTATGTGCAAATTAACGGCAGGGAGGTTTATCAGCTCGCCGTGCGAAAAATTATTGAGACCGTTGAAGACTGTCTGACAAACTGCAAATTGTCAATCGACGATATAGATTTATTTATCCCTCACCAGATGAACGCCCGGATTATCGAGTCCGTTGCCAAAAGGCTCGAGCTTTCCGACGAGAAGGTATTTATAAATATTGATAAGTATGGCAATACCTCAGCCGCTTCGATTCCGATTGCTCTTGATGAGTGCCTCCGGCAGGGCAGGATTAAAAAAGGGGACATTGTACTTTTAGTCGCTTTTGGCGGCGGCTTGACCTGGGGCGCCAACGTTATAGAGTTTTAAAAATTTATTCAGGGACGGAATATGGAAGAAAAAGTCGCATACATTTTTCCCGGCCAGGGCGCTCAAATAGTAGGAATGGGCAGGGATTTTTACGATGCCGCCCCTGCCGCTAAACAAATTTTCGATAAAGCAAACCAGATAACAGGCTTCGACCTTGCGAGAATCTGTTTCGAAGGTCCCGAAGATAAACTTAATTCTACCGTTATTTCTCAGCCCGCTATTTTCACAACTTCAGTTGCAATTCTCGAAGTCCTGAAATCTAAAAATACTATTCCGCCCGCAAATATTACAGCGGGTTTAAGTCTCGGCGAATATACCGCTCTTTACGCCGCCGGCTGTTTCTCTTTTGAAGATGGATTGAAACTCGTCCAAAAAAGAGGTCAGGCTATGCAGGCCGCTGCCGATGCTTCAAAGGGTTCTATGGTCAGCATAGTCGGCCTTGAGCAGACTGCTGTTGAAAAGCTTTGTGCCGAAGCCGCGCAGGGCGAGTTACTGAATTGTGCCAATTACAACTGTCCCGGCCAGATTGTCATTACCGGCGATATTGATGCCTGCAAAAGGGCTCTTTCTCTTGCTGAAAAATTTGGTGCAATCAAGGCTATAGAATTGAAAGTCGCAGGCGCCTTTCATTCTGAAATGATGAAACCCGCCGCACAGGAGCTTCAAAAAGCCCTTGCCCAGTGCAAAATTAACGATATTGGAAATATATCAGTTATAGCCAATGTGGATGCCGAATATTACAAAACTAAAGAGCAAATCTCGGCAGGTCTCATTAAGCAGCTTACAGGCGCCGTTCTGTGGCAAAAATCTATGGAAAGATTATTAGCTAATGGCGTTAATAAATTTTATGAAATCGGCCCGAACAAAGTTTTGACCGGTCTTATGCGAAGAATCAACCGCAAAGCCGAAGTTATAAATATCAGTTCTTTAACAAATCTGTGAAAATAAATCCGAAAGCCCCCACCTTTATGGTGGGGGTTTGTAGAAAAATTTGAAAAATTGACAGGAGTTTTAAGATGTCAGAAAAACGACTCGCAGTTGTAACAGGTGCGGCACGCGGCATTGGCAGGGCGATTGTCCTTGAGCTTTTAAAGCAGGATAGGCTTGTCGCTGGCCTTGATGTCAACGCCGAACAGCTAAAGGATCTTGAAAAGGTTGTTGCTGATGCCGGTTACAGTGTAATTACAAAATGTTTGGATATTACAAAAACCGAGCAATTGAACGATTGTATAGAAACATTAGCGAAAGAGCACGGCGGCATAGGAATCCTCGTCAACAACGCCGGCATTACCCGTGACAGGCTTATGATACAGATGAGCGATGAGGAATATGATTTATTGATGGCCGTGAATTTACGGGCAGCCTTTTTCGCTTGCCGTGCGGCTTTGCGCTCGATGCTTCGCAACAAATTCGGCAGGATTATCAGTATAAGTTCGGTAGCGGGCATTTTTGGCCAGGCCGGAAGTGCCAATTATGCCGCCAGTAAAGCCGGACTTATTGGAATGACAAAGTCCATTGTTCGTGAGGTCGCCAAGAAGGGCATTACCGCTAATTGTGTCGCTCCCGGCTTTATTATTACGGAAATGACGAATGTCCTGCCCGAACCCGTTAAAGAGGCTGCTTTAGCTATTATTCCCGCAAAAAAGCTGGGAACTCCGGAAGATGTGGCAAGGGCTGTGGCCTTTTTGGCAAGTGATGATTCCGGCTACATTAACGGCCAGGTCTTGCAGGTTGATGGCGGTATGGCGATGTAAATTGCCATCAGAGCCGCGACAGTTATGGAGCGGTATATTAAAAAAAATTATTTAGCCCCCGGACCGGAGTTTAAATTGCCATCAGAGCCTGAAGCAACAGCGACAGGAGAGTTTTTCCGATTATTTAGCCCCTTGATTCATCAAGGGGTTGTTTTCCATAACTCAAAACTAAGAACTAAGAACTCAAAACTATTTTGTGCCTTTCCCTTCTACTATCCCTATTCTTGCCCGCTATAGCCCTTGGCGAAGTCGGGTTAGAGAGCGGTATATTTAGCCCCTTTGCCTGCTAAGGGGTTCAGAGCCGCTCAATTCAATTCCTACTTGTTCGAAGATATTGAGTAAATCTTGATACGCACCTTCGCCGCCAATAAAATCCCAAAATTCGTCTGCAACTTTCAATTCATTGGGCAGATCAAGCATTCCTTTCAACGTCCAGCGTTCGTAAGGTTGCGGCTCATAAGGATTATAAGGAATCGCAAGCAAGGAATTCACGTTTGCCTTTGGATTCGCTGAAAGAGCAAGGCTTAGTTTATATGCACTAAATTTCAGTTTTTTAGTGCATATTTTACTGATATGCATTGAAACAGTGCATATCTACTTTTTCAAAATATCGTAAAGACGGACATTGATATATAAAACATCTCTGCCTTTTTTCTCCGAACGAACAATTCCGGTTTTTTCCAATGTTTGCAGATAGTTAGCGGCGATATTTCGAGAAGCAATCCCTTCATCCACAACATCTCCTATGCGAATATAGGGTTTTTCAAACAGCAGTTCAAGAAAATCCTTCGAATAGAGTTTGCCAGATTGTTTTTTCATAATGTCAGCAGTAACTTTCATCGCCTCTCGAATCGCATCAATCAAATGCAACGTTCCTGTGCTTGTTTCTTCGACCGCCTTGAGCATATACAAAACCCACTCAGTCCATCCGTTTTTGGTTCTTACCTTCTGCAGAAGATGGTAATAATCCGCCTTGTTCTGGATGATATACCGGCTCAGATACAGAACCGGAGCGGAAAGCAGTTTTTCAAGAACGAGGTACAGGACATTGACTATTCGGCCGGTTCTGCCGTTGCCGTCATAAAACGGATGAATCGATTCAAACTGATAATGAGAGACCGCCATTTTAATCAGCGGATCTGTCCCGCCAAGGTTTGTATTCAGATACTTTTCAAAATTCCTGAGAAGTCGCTGAATAGCATCAGGGTTGTCCGGTGGTGTATAAACAACTGCGCCGGTGCGATCGTTTTTCAGGACTATTCCGGGAAGTTTACGAATGCCTGCTTTGTTGCATTCCAGTCTTTCCTGAATAGCGATGATTCCATTGACAGAAAGAACCCCTCTTTTTTTCAAAGCCCCGAAACCATCCCATAATGCCGAACGATAATCCAGAACCTCTTTAACGTGCGGAGAGATATTTTGCTTGAGTGTTAATCCCTGAAATAATTCATCGTGAGTGGTAACAATATTCTCTATTGCGGAACTGTCTTTAGCTTCCTGAAGAATGATGGAATGTATCAACACTTCCTCATTAGGCAGAATCTTTGCATACCCTTTCAGCTCCGCCAGTGACCGATGACTCTTGACCAATTGTTTCATTACAGCGGCTGTTTCAAGTTTTGCTCTCGGCGGCAGCAGCGGCAATTGATTATACGGTTTTTGGGGGTCAAACATCTTGCACCTTAATGTTTAGAAAAGTTATAACCCAATGTCAACTCTTATTTCTCTTAAGTTAATTTCTGCCGAATACAATTGTCCCAAGGATTCATTTTCAATAAATCGATATCGTTCTTTATGTTCAGAAAACGAATTTACAACTTGGCGGAATTTCCTTTTATCATTTGAAATTATGTAAAGCCCAACATTGCTATAATCAAGAAGCGTTGACATTCTTCCTACACCTGACCAAACACCGGTTGACAGTTCCACCTCAAAGGCATATTCAGGAATTAAGTTCACGCCTCTATTTTTGAACCAAAGAACATCGATCTGTCTTAAAAGCTTGAGGTCTGAAAATTGTAGTGTCGGACAATCTTTCAATGTCGAAATTTCTTCGAGGCTTCTATCATTGAATCTTTTTGACTTATTTGGACAATAAGTCTCGAAACCTCTTATATTACCTATTTCGAGAAGCCTGCCCTGAAGGACGGAGTGTAAGCTTTCTTCAACAGTATTTTTTTCTTCTGTTTTTATCTCAGGAGGATTTAATAATAAATTCCAAGTATTAATATAGTTTTTACATTCTAGACGGTTGTTTCTTCCCGATAACACAATATTCAGGTCTCTATCAATATTGATTTTATATTCCCCGTTTCTATCATGACTGATTTTTGGAAGATGGTGGAAAAATAATTTGGCAGGAATAATCACTGTTCTGTCGATTGAACCACAAACGAAAGCAATAAAAGGATTGTCAAGATTTGCCATTTCTTCAATCGTAATATAGTTTATGCCGAAGAAATAACGCCTATTTCCTTCTGATGCTGCGCGAACCAAAACATTCGAATTGCCAATATGATATGTACGAGATTTTAGAACTTTAATGAGTTCAACGTTTTCTTGAAACTCTTTTGCCTTTTCGAGAAAACTTTGCAGTAGTTTGTCGGTATTTGATAATTGTTTATTTGCCATCTATTATTTCCTCGACTTCAAAAGCATCGTTGATAATTGGCTTTATTCTTTCAATTTCGAAATTATATTTTTCTTTATCTTTTTCAGTTGACGCATCTAATCCTCCTGAAACAAAAAATTCTGCACATTCTTTAGCTTCAGCTTCATTTTCAGCATTTATTTCTACAACATAATCTCTTGTTAGTAAAACTCTATATTTTTTCATAATTTAATCTGACAATTCATAATTTATTGTAATCGAATATTTTCGAGGTGCAATACGACAAACTGCAATCTTATCTCCACTATTAAGCTGATTAACTTTAACAAAATCCTTTACCCAGGTTCTTCGTCTGAAAATTTTTTTATCCCTGGGAATATCCGTTTGTATCGGTTGCGGCAGGCCTTGCGCCTTAATGGTAATCGGCACCCCTAACCCCTTTTTCTTAGATGAGCCGCCGAAGACATCCGGCGGGAAGAAATTCTTGCCGCAAGAACGTATATTTAAATTGCCGTATTTATGGGCAGCAGGTGTCAAATAAATTATATGTGATTCCATTCCAAACACTCCTTAGCCTGTGATTATATAAGATATAAGGGAAATTTCAAGGTATCTCAGTAATTAAGTTTGCTTTTTGCCATTCCCCTAAAAATCTTACAATCCATGTCTATTTTCTGCCATTCCTTGGTTCTCGCAGCGAAGCGAAGATCTCGCCATAGTCTCACCGAAGCCTTGGCGACGGTGGACGACGGCAGACCCATTATTCCTTATTCTGCCATCTATAATCTATAATCTGTAATCTGTAATCTATAATCTGGCTACCGCCTAATCCGGACTAATTTTATCACCTAAACTCTCGATAAGCCATATTTTAATTTGATAACTCCAATAACTGATTACCGATAACTGCTTTTACTTGTACTCTTGTGCCTTGTGCTCCTATCCCCTATCCCCTATCATTACAAAACATTCTCCCTCTTCTTTTACTCCTTAATTGCCCCTAAAAATCTAATAAAAAAATGGTTGCATTTATACTTTTCGGCAGGTATATTACCGCCCTAATGTATAGAATAGTCGTACTTAATTGTCTAAAAAGGAAGTAATTTTTTCAAGGAGACGAAAAGTGAGTATTGACGTCCAGGCTATTGAAAAGAAGGTCATTAAGATTGTTGCTGAGCAGATGGGAACGGACGAGTCGGAGATAACGCGGGATACATCGTTTATTAACGATTTGAACGCTGATTCGTTGGATACTGTTGAGTTGGTAATGGAATTTGAGGATGAGTTTGATACCAGCATACCCGATGAAGAGGCCGAGAAAATTCAAACCGTCGGAGCAGCTATCGATTATGTTGTGAATACGCTGAAACAGAAAGAACAAGGCTGATAACAGGCTGTTATGAGTAAACGACGAGTGGTTATAACAGGCCTGGGCTGCATTACTCCCATCGGGACTTCTGTGGATGTTTTCTTTGATTCCCTTTGCAAAGGCAAAAACGGCGTATCCCCTATTACCAGCTTCGATGTTTCCCAGTTTTCCTCAAGGTTCGGCGGCGAGGTAAAAGATTTCGATATTACCCAGTTTGTCGATATCCGCGAAGGCAAACGTATGGACCGCTTCTGCCAGCTTGCCGTCGCCTCTGCGGTGCAGGCAATCAAGGACAGCGGAATCGACTTATCAAAGGAAAACCTCGACCGCTGCGGCACAATCTACGGAACAGGCATCGGCGGCATCCAGGAAATCGAACAACAGCATATCCGCCTGCTGAACAAAGGACCCCGGTTCGTTTCACCTTTCACCGTGCCTAAACTAATGGCTAACGCGGCCAGCGGAACAATTTCAATGATGTATGGCCTGAGAGGCCCGAATTTCTGCGTTGTTACCGCCTGCGCCTCGGCATCTCATTCAATCGGCGAGGCGTTTTGGAACATCCTTAACGACCGCAGCGATTTAGTTGTAACCGGCGGCTCAGAAGCAGCCGTTTCGCCGGTCGGCGTAGGTTCCTTCTGTGCGTTAAAGGCCCTAAGCACTAAAAACGACACGCCGGAGATTGCGTCAAGACCATTCGATATCGACCGCGACGGCTTCGTAATCGCCGAAGGCGGCGCGTGCGTTATTCTCGAAGAATACGAACATGCTAAAAAACGCGGCGCGAAAATCTACGCCGAACTTTTAGGCTACGGAGCAACCGCAGACGCTCATCATATTACAGCTCCTCCTGAGGATGGGGCCGGCGCTGTAAACGCGATGGAAATCGCGCTCAAACAGGCGGGTATCCCAAAGGAAAAATACGATTACGTAAATGCGCACGGAACAAGCACGCAGCTTAACGATATTGCCGAGACAAAGGCGATAAAAAAAGTTTTCGGCCAGCACGCCTATAAACTTTCCATAAGCTCGACAAAGAGTATGATAGGCCATTCGCTCGGAGCAAGCGGCGGAATTGAGATGGTCGCCGTTTGCAAAATGATGGAAAATTCAATAATTCATCCCACAATCAACCTCGATAACATTGACCCTGAATGCGACCCGAAATTAGACTTTGTGCCGAAAGTCGCAAAAGAAAGAAAAATCAATTACGCAATAAGCAATTCATTCGGCTTCGGCGGGCATAACTGTTGCCTTGCAGTCGGAAAAGTTTAAACAATGCCATTCAAATTACTTGGTCTTTCTGATCCTCTGGTGCGGGGCATTCTTGCCACCGGCTATACCGCGCCCACTGAAATTCAATCCGAGGTAATTCCAGCTGCGATTGAAGGCAAAGATATTATCGGCTGCGCCCAGACCGGCACAGGTAAAACAGCCGCTTTTGTTCTGCCTATTTTAAACCGGCTCAGCCACGAACATTTCGCCAAAAACAGAAATATAAAAGCGCTGATTCTTACGCCGACGCGCGAACTTGCGCTGCAAATCGAACAGTGTATCATCGGCTACGGCCGGTTCCTGCATATGCGCACTCTTACCGTTTACGGCGGCGTGAATATCGGAGGCCAGATTTCCACACTTCACCGCGGGGTTGATATTGTTGTCGCTACGCCGGGCAGACTTCTCGACCATATGCAGCGGCGCACTATCGACCTGAGGCACGTTGAAGTGCTTATTATCGATGAAGCCGACCGTATGTTCGATATGGGATTTATCAACGATGTGCGGAAAATTATCGCCGCTGTGCCCACAAAACGTCAAACAATGCTTTTTTCCGCCACTATACCTCCGGAAGTAAAGGCTCTGGCCGCCGGTGTAATGAAACATCCGAAAATAATTCAGGTAGGTCCGCAGCAAATCCCTATCGAGACCATTACGCAGCATATCTATCCTGTCCAGAGGGAACAGAAAATGGATATCCTGCTGCATATGCTCCAAAAAGGGGGAATGTATAGCGTCCTTGTTTTTTCCCGCACAAAGCACGGCGCCGACAGAATTAATCATCGGCTCCAGCGTGCGGGCGTAAAATCGGTAGCGATACACTCCGGCCGGACCCAGGGTCAGCGGCGCAGGGCGCTGGAGGGCTTTAAAGAAAACAAATTTCAGGTTATGGTCGCGACCGATATTGCCGCTCGCGGCATAGATGTCGAGGGAATTTCGCACGTTATAAACTTCGATGTGCCCGTAATCGCGGAAGACTATCTTCATCGCATCGGCCGCACCGGCAGGGCCGAAGCCAAAGGCGATTCGATTACATTAGTTTCACGCGATGAGGAGAAATATCTTCGTCAGATTGAAAGATTTATCGGCCGGAGCTTTAAAATGGAAAAATGTCCCGACTTTGCTTACGCGGCGGAATTGCCTCAACCCGAAAAGAAACCTCACGTTTTTACAGCGGGCAAAAAACGTCACCATTCCCGCTGGCGAAGAAGATAGATAGAATTTAATATTTAAGGCAACCTCTAAAAATTGGCAAAAATCTTTGTTTTTGCTTTAAAAAACAGCATAAAATCGAATTTTTAGAGCTATCTTTAAGATTTAATATTTAAAATTTGTGGAATCCACCATCCGTCTTCCATCCTTCGTCCGCCGAGACGGACTACGGAGGACAGGTCGCCAAAGGCTTCGACACGACTTGAGGGAAATTCAGGACGGCCCCGATGAGATAGCCGAAACGGCATCTCACAGGGTAAACTTCTCTTTAGACAAACGTTTTGGTTTGTGATTCGTTAGGAAAATTAAGCACGGCGAACTCGCCGTGGTATTTTTTCGCTGCGGTATCATAGGCTTTAGCGGCGTCGATTTCATTTTCAAAATATCCTAAAAAAAGACGTTTTTCCGGAATCTTAATGTAAACAACCCATTTGTTATTGCCTTTATGAAAACATACGCCTCTATATTTAGAACTGCAGCCGGGCTTTTTTAAGTGATTACAACAATTCTGAGATTTGGTCGCCAAACGCAAATTCCGCCTGCTGTTGTTAAGGCCGTTGCGGTCTTTATGGTCAATAACGAAACCAGCCGGAGGCTGCATAATCTGATTGTGCATATATACGTTTTTACCCTGGACCATACGAATCGCATAAATAGTATTGGTAGATATTTTAATGCCCCATTTGTGTTTATTGATTTTTTCAAAATCGGCAGAGTCAACAATGGCATATTTTCCATTGTTCAGCGGAATAAATCTGAGGTCATCGCCATAGCAGATTTTTTTGTATCGCAGCAAAAGGCATAACGAGAAAGTTATAATAAATTTCGGAACGGGAACAGAGATAGTAATTTTTTCCATAGTTTTTCCTTCGTAATAAGGTTGCGGTTACGCGACTCGTTACGGCAGCCGTCTGACGTAAAACGTTTCGAGCAGCGTAACCGTGGCCGATTAACGAGGGACTATGTTGCCTTTCAGGCAACATAGTCCCTCCGTATTACCTGAAAACTTGCGCGTTTTGGGCAAATTTCGACCAAAAATCGACCAACGCGATTTTGTAAGTGCTTGTGGATAAAGGAGAAAAATTTTTTAATTTTTTTTAAGCGCGCAAGTTTTTTCTTGCGCGCTTTCGACCAATATAAGACATTTAGGTTCCAGTTTTATTGAGGATTGATCAGTGCCTAACCCCCCGATTTTGAATTAACTCATCCTGATGTTTTCTATTTTATTTCCTAAGACGATATGCTCCGTAGGTAGTGCAGGCGATAAGAACGAGGATAATGCACCAGACAAACAATAAGTTCATCTGAGCAGATAAAACCCGATGCACGCCGGTAAGGCCGAATAGTATAAAAATAATTGCGGATATCCATTTTATTGTTTTTTCCGGTATATGTTTCCGCATTACGATGCCGACAATTATGCCCACGGCATCGGCTATTACCATACCGAGGGTAGTGCCCATAAGCACGTTAAGCATATTTTTGTATTCGACAGCGAGGCTGATAGTGGCGAGCTGGGTTTTGTCTCCCATTTCTGCAAGAAAAAACGCGATGCCAACGGTAACTATGGGGCCGAATCGGGATTCTTTTTTATCCTCACTCTGGAGCGTATCGCCGCGGATAGTCCATAAGCCAAAGACGATAAAGGACAATGCCGCGACTAAAGAAATAATATCCATAGGAATAACAGCGGACAGTAAACGGCCTGCAATTACGGCAAGCGAGTGATTCAGGAGTGTAGCAAGAAAAACGGCGATAAGCACCTTATGCGCCCTGAACTTTGTCGAGAATGCCATTGCCAGAAGTTGAGTCTTGTCCCCCATTTCCGCCAGCACTACAAAGAGGAAAGACGCTATAAACGCTTCCATTTCATCACTTTCTATTTTTCAAGTCGTTCAGAATATTGATGCAATGTGGTATTGAAGATTGAGTCTGTGCACATGGCAGGAAAGCTCGCCGCGAGAGATTCAAACCAATGGTCGGGAAATAGATAGTTCATTGTGAATAGAAGTAATGAGATAAAGAAGTAAGGATTGAAATACGTTTAACGTCCTACGGTTGCGCTGCTCGTTTCGTCAGACGTCGGACGTCCAACGTAACCAATACGAGCTGCGTAACCGCTTGACGGGTTCTTTACTTCATTATTTCCGGTCGTTTTACTGCTTATGGTGCCTGATTTTCCATTTTTGATGTCTTTTTTTACTGCCGATTTTGCGTCTGCGTCTTGGTTTAGCCATAAAGGACTCCAAAGAATTATTTAAAAACTTTAAAACAAATAGGATATATGGTATCATTTAACTTTGCAAGAGTAAGTTTATCGTCAATTTTTTAGGTGCTGTAATGATTCAATGTAAAGATTGTGAATTTTGCCAGATAGGTCCCGATAACCATCGGACTTTCAAGTGCGACCCTTTTGTAAATATCAAAGAAGCGGAGTGTCTGGCAAAATGGCAGCTAATCAGGCTGGATATGATTGCTGCAATGTATCGCAGTATGCAGATGTCGCAGGAAAAACTGGCCCCGCTGCAGGACAAGCTCCTGAAATATATGGAGCGGGAAATCGGCGAAATAGATGAAAGCGATAAATGGAAGGTCGATGACGAAGACCAGCAGGATAAAGACGACAAACCTCTTTAATCGCAGATTACACAGACCGCCAGAGGCGGGCAAGTTTCGCGGAATAGATTAAAAATCATTTTAATCAGCGAAATCAGACTTCGACGAGCTCAGTCGAATCGCGATTAAAAAATTCATATTTATTTGCGTTAATTCGTGATTTATTTTTTTAAAAAAGGATTTTTCAAATGCAGCTTGCAATGGTTGGCGACAAATTCATCGAAACAGACAAACTCGATTCGGCATATCTTGATTACGGCACATTTTTCGGCGACGGCGTTTATGAGGTTCTGCGAAGCTATGACGGCAAACTCTTTGCGCTCGAAGAACATCTTGCCAGATTCAAAAGAAGCCTGAAAGAAGTTGATATAAACGGTATTGATATCAATAATGTCCGCGATAAGGTTATAAAAGCATATCAGAAAAGCAAATTATCCAATGCGAAGATTTATTTCCATGTAACAAGAGGAGCAGGGCCGAGAGACCACGCCGCAGAAGGACTTGAACCGAGATTCTTTTTAATGGTGTCAGAAATTGAAGAGGACACCAACCAAAAACAAAACGGCATATCTGTTAAAACAATCCCCGATACACGATGGAAAAGATGCGATATTAAATCACTGAACCTATTGGCCAATGTGCTTGCAAAACGGCTGGCCCATAAAAAAGGCTGTCAGGAAGCGATATTTGTCGATGAAAAAGGTTTTATAACAGAAGGGGCATCAAGCGCGTTTTTCGCAATCTTCGGCGATAAACTTCAGACATCGCCATTGGCGGCGAATATTCTGCCATCAATAACGCGACATTTTATAATTCAAATCGCGCCAAACGCAGGTCTGTCTGTTGAAGAAAAACAGATGAAAACTGAAGATGCGGCGAAAGCAGATGAGCTTTTTATCGCGGTATCGAGCAAGGATGTTGTGCCGGTGGTGAAATTTAATGAGATAAAGATTTCAGATGGCAGGCCGGGCATAAGGACAAAACTGCTGATAAAAGAGTTTGAAAAATTAGTGAAAAAGTAGCCACCAAGTCACCAAGGCACAAAGAATATAGAACTCAGGGCACAGAACTCAGAATACAGTAGATAGGAAAGGATAATGTATGAGCAAAGGTCATGATGCTAAAAGAAATGTAAAAAAGAAAGCACAAAGAACGTTAAAAGAGAAACGGATTGCGAAGAAAATGAAGAAAGAAGGTTTCTCCGCATAAACAGCAAGAGATGAATTTAAAAAGCTTATTTGGATTGTTTGTCAGGGTTATTGTTTCTGTTGCTTTTGCCGGCATTTTTTATTTCGGCTGGATGGCTGCTGCCATTCCAGTGCTCAAATCAGGTCCACTTTTCGCAAAAGCTCTTTGCTGGCTCTCGGCTCCTGTGGCAACTGCCGCCGGCTTTGCCTGCGGAATCGCAATATTTGAGCTGCTGCCGGGGACAAGAAAAAGCAAACTGCGGGATGTTATATTATGGCCTTTAGCCGGCTGTTATATCGGAGCCGCTATTGTGTTTCCCTTTGGGCCGATGCTGATAGTCTTTGCGATGTTTGCCCTTGGCGCAGCAAGTATATTCATAAAGGAGATTGTCAGTATAAAAAAGAACACCCCGATGAGATAGTCCAAGGGACATCTCACGGGGCAAGCAGAATACAGAACACAGAAGAAAATTCTAAGCACTAAATCCTAAATTCTAAACCCCAGAGAGATAGTCCAAGGGACATCTCACAGGGCAGGCAAATTCAAATTACTAAAATCCTAATGTTCAAAACAGTAGTTTTAAGATAAAAAATTGGTTGAGTTTAAAGGCATTTCTTCGATTCCCTAATAGATATTCGCGGCGATGTTTTAAGTCGATTATGCGGACGGCGAAGCTGAAAAACAGTCTTTTCAGTATCAAAACCCGTTTTTGGATTATCGGGCGATAATTAAACTAAATGCTTGCGGCTAACGACCAATTCCGGCTGCGGGGGAGGATGTCGAGGGCTTCTTGCTCAGAATTCACCGGAACGGATCGGAGCTAAGCTGCGGCGACGTGCGGCCAGTTCCGTGTAGACTATACGCGCGGCAGTTATCACCATTTCCTTAAAAGATTTTTTTGGCGCGCGGCGAAATCGTCGACGACTGGTTCCGTCAGCTTGAGCGACTGGTTAGAACACACGCGGTAGAATATTTTATTAACAAGTGCTAAGAGCACTATTTGAAAAATCTAGTTAAGCCGCTAAGAAATCAATCATTGTAGCTAACGTTTGGT
>Ga0187886_1000186_pt1 | contig 85926 bp, 72 predicted proteins | sample June2016WEW_20_1_FD_133001 | JGI IMG/M metagenome (GOLD analysis project Ga0187886, IMG submission 133001) | Peatland microbial communities from SPRUCE experiment site at the Marcell Experimental Forest, Minnesota, USA - June2016WEW_20_150 | ecosystem: Environmental > Terrestrial > Soil >... | reverse complement strand
CGGTCCCAGCCTGTTCTTAATAAATACGGCCTTCGCCTTGTATCCAGGGTTGATCCGGTTGAGAGCGTCTATTGTAAAATTGGCGGCATCGTAACACACGCCTTTCTTCAGCCTGAACGTTTCAGTGGGACTTTGAGGAATCTGTCTCTTGCTCAGGAGCTTCGATTTGTCATAGCCAAAGGACCCTGCAAGCCAGTGAGCTACATCATGGTATGATTTCCATTGAGCGACTGTCTCTTCATAGGAGACAGCGGAACCTTCAGGTCCTGCCGCAGTGGCGCAGGGAGCTAAAAAAATGCACAATAGAATGCTGAAAAACCACTTGCCATATTTTCCGCATGATTTCATCTCCTCATCTCCTACCTAATCATTATATTAATATCGCCCATAGCCTTGACTATTCGATATCCGATAAGAATTTGTTTTTCTGTTGTGGAAGTATAAGGAGGCGCTTGTTATGCGTCAAGAAAAATCAGACAACAGGAAAGATGGATTCCAGGGTGATCATTACCAGTTATAATCACGAGTCCTTCTAAATAATTTGATATTGCAGAGTACAGGAAGAAACAATTGGCATGGGCAAATTATGTATCAACACCGAGGTACGCCTCGCGGACGCGGGGGTCACCGAGGAGTTCCTTGCCCGGCCCGGAAAGGATGATTCTTCCCGTTTCCAGCACGTAGGCGCGCGACGCGATGGAGAGCGCCATGTGGGCGTTCTGTTCTACAAGGAGGATCGTGGTGCCCGCCCTATTGATATCGCAGAGCACCTGGAAGATGTCGCGCACCAGCACCGGAGCGAGCCCCATGGAAGGTTCGTCCAGAAGCATCATGCTGCTCCTGCTCATGAGAGCCCGCGCTACGGCCAGCATCTGCTGTTCTCCACCCGAAAGCGTGCCGCCGAGCTGATCCTTCCGTTTCTGGAGCTGTGGAAAGATGCCGAAGGCCCGCTCATAATCCCCTGCGATCTCTCCCTTGTCTTTTCTCTGCCAGGTGGCGAGCTTGAGGTTTTCCATGACCGTAAGGTTTCCGAAGATGCCGCGTCCTTCCGGCACCTGCGCCATGCCCATGGCGACTATCCGGTGGGCGGAGACGCCGCGCAAATCCTCTTGCCTGTATGTTATTCGGCCGCTGTAAGGCACAACGCCCGATATGGCGCGGAGCGTGGACGACTTACCTGCACCGTTGGCGCCTATCAAGGTGACGATCTCGCCCTCATTAACCTCTAAGGATATATTATCCACGGCCTTTATGTTGCCGTAGGCGATGGTGAGATTCTCAATTGAGAGCATGATTCCGTTGGCGTCCATCAGCACTTCACCTCGCCAAGATATACCTCCAGGACGCGCGGGTTATTCTGTATCTCCCGCGGCTGTCCCTCGGCAATCGTCTCACCGAAATCGAGGACGAGAAGCCTTTCGCAGATATTCATTACCAGGTGCATCTGATGCTCAATGAGGAGAATGGTCAGGTCGAACTCCTTCCTGATCCACTTGATAAATTCCATGAGCTGTGAAACCTCGTTGGGATTCATGCCGGCGGCAGGTTCATCCAGCAGAAGGAGCCGCGGCCTTGTTGCCAAGGCTCTGGCAATTTCCAGTCTTCTCTGCAAACCGTAAGGAAGGTTTTTCGACACCTCATCGGCGTACGCATCCAGTTTCAGGAAGGCAAGGAGATCCATGGAATGCCCGATGATCTCTTCCTCTTCTTTTTGGAAGCGGCCCATGTGGAGTAAGGCCTCGACGGGGCTGTACCTCACCCGCGCATAATGAGCGATGCGGACATTATCAAGCACCGAGAGTTCCTTGAAGAGGCGGATGTTCTGGAATGTGCGTGCAATGCCAAGGGCAGTGATCGTGCTCGGCGTCTTGCCGACGATCTCCGTACCTTCAAATGAGATGCTCCCGTGGGTCGCTTTGTAGACGCCGGTAACCAGGTTGAATATTGTTGTCTTCCCTGCGCCGTTAGGGCCGATGATGCCCACCAGTTCGTACGGCTCAAGGTTCAGGTTAAATTCGGAAACTGCGGCCAGTCCGTCAAAGTAGTGCGTAACATTCTCTGCTTTCAAGACGGACATCAGGTACCTGCCTTCTTTTCACGCCAGAGCCTGCTTGCGAGCATGTCGCGCACAGGCACGAACCAGCGAAATTCCCGGAGCCCCATAATGCCTTTGGGCCGGTAGATCATCAGCAATACAAGGACGAGGGGCATGAAGACCATGCGCCAGATTCCCATGGGACGCAGGATCTCCAGCAATACCGTGTACACCGTGGCGCCGATTACGGAACCTGCAATAGACCCTATGCCCCCGAGGTACACCATTATCAGAATGTCCGTTGATTTAATTATATCAAAGGCGCGGGGGTTGATGAACTGGAGGAGGTGCGCAAAGAGTGCCCCTGCAATGCCCGCAAAAAAAGAAGAAACTGTAAAGGCGAGGACCTTCACATGATTCGTATTGACGCTCATCAGGTCGCTTGCCACCTCGTCCTCGCGGATAGAAAGCACACCCCTACCGAAATTCGAGTATATCAGATTGCGTATGACCCACACGGAAAGGAGAACCCAGAAGAATACCCAGGGGAGTGTAGAGAGCTTCTCCATACCCAGAAAACCGCGCGGCCCGCCCAGGGCATCTATATTTTCAATGACGGACTTGACAATCATGCCGAAGGCGAGTGTAACGATGGCAAGATAGTCGCCCCTTGTTTTGAAGGATGGAAATGCGACAACCAGGCCGACAACGCCTGCGGCCGCTCCGCCCGCGATGACAGCCACGGGAAATAACCATGCTGCCATATGTGCGGGAAAAACCTTTACGGTAAGAAAGGAAGCGACATACGCGCCGATTGCCATGAATCCCGCATGCCCCACGGAAAACTCTCCCATGTAGCCGTTTATAAGGTTGAGGCTCAATGTCAGGATGATATTGATACCTACGTACATGATGATAAGCTGAACATAGGGATCGAGAAGCTCGAACTGTTGAATAACGAGGGAGAGCGCAAAGACGGAGATCATAAGGGCCGGCAACAGCCAGCGCTTCGTCTCCAGCTTCTCCATGAATTGTTTTATGCGTGATGTGTCCATCGTTTATTCGTCTCTGTCATTTCGACCCCTATGGTTGTCATTCCCGCCTCTGCGGGAATGACAACAAAGAACTGGGTTCCCGTCTAAACAGGAATAACTGGAACTACACCTTCTGGGGGTGCGGTTTTCCGAGTATGCCGTAGGGCCTGAATATGAGTAATACCAATAAAAGTACAAAGGCTATAAAATCGCGATACGTGGAAGGTAAAAAGGCAACCACCATGATTTCCACTGTACCGAGAATGTAACCGCCGATCATGGCGCCGCGTATATTGCCTATGCCGCCCACCACGGCCGCAATGAAAGCCTTCCATCCCACCATAATCCCCATGTAGGGATCGATTACCGGATATGCAAGAGCGTACATCACGCCCGCAGCGCCGCCGAGACTTGTGCCGATGGCAAAGGTAACGGAAATAATCATGTTCACTGGTACACCCATAAGGGGGACCACCGTCTTGTCCCAGGATATGGCACGCATTGCCATACCCACCATGGTCCGTCTGACGATTACATCCAGAATCCACATAAGGACCAGGGAAAGAATTATAACAAATACCTGCAGAGATGAGACGGATAGACCGAAGAACGTCCATGTCGTGTTTTCCAGAAGTTGGGGAATCTGTTTCGGGTAAGGGTTTAAGGCGAGGGTAAAATTCTCCAGAAAAAGACCGACGCCAAGGGCTGTGATGATAGCGGAGACACGCGGCGCCTGACGGAGCGGCTTATAAGCGAACCGCTCGATCACCACGCCGAGGAACGCCACGCCGATCATGGAGAAGACAAGTACGGGAACAAACGGGAGATGAAGGGATACAGCGGCAAAGAAGCAAAGAAATGCGCCGACCATAAAGAGATCGCCGTGGGCGAAGTTTATCATGGTAAGTATGCCGTACACCATGGTGTAGCCCAGGGCAATCAATGCATAGATGCTGCCGACCTGGAGCGCATTCAGTAGCTGCTGAAGGACGTATGTCATTTAATTAGTGATGAAATGGATTTTATCTCTTTCTCACCCCCTTTGAAAAAGGGGGCGGGGGGATTTTCTTTCGCTTCCCTCCGAAAAATCCCTCTGAATCTCCCTTTACAAAAGGGAGACTTATTAAGCCATAGAATTCTTAAGCGTTGCAGCTCCTGCCGGTACGAGAATTTTTTGCAGTATCATTAAGGGTTCGCAGTTGCGAAATACACGAATTTTCCGCCCTTGATTTGCACGATCACGGCGCTCTTTGTGGGATCGCCGGAGCCTTCCTTAAACTGCATATTCCCCGTCACGCCCTCGTACTTCGGGATTTTGGCAAGGGCATCCCGGATTGAATCCCTGTTAAGCTTCGTTGCGGATTTGAGCGCCTGAAAGAGGAGGCCGAATGAGTCGTAAGTCAGAGCCGCGACATCGTCAGGCAAAGTTCCGTACTTCGCTTTGAATCCCTCGATAAACTTCATTGCCACAGGTGTCGCCGCGTCGGCGGCATAGTGGGTGCTGAAATAATATCCCTCGCAGTCGTTCCCGCAGAGTTTGTGCAGCTCCTGGGAGCCCCATGAATCGCTGCCCACAAAGGGCACGTTGATGCCCAGCCTCTTTGCCTGCTGGATCTGAAGGGGTATCTCGCTGTAGTAGTTCGGCAGAAATATCATGTCGGGCTGAGCTCTCTTGATCTTTGTGAGCTGTCCGGAGAAATCCTTGTCGTTCGTCGTATATGTCTCGAAGGCTACGACCTTGCCACCGGATTGCTCGAAAGTGTCCTTGAAGATCTCTGCGATGCCCTTGTTGTATTCAGACGCAACGTCATAGAGGACGGCGGCCTTCTTTGCCTTAAGCGTTTCCAGCGCGAATTTCGCTACCACACGCCCCTGAAAAGGATCGATGAAGCAGGCGCGGAATACATACTTTTTCGGAGCATTCGTCTTCGCGTCCAGGGTAGTTTTCGGGTTTGTCGACCAGGGTGTTATCATGACAACTTTAGAACTTTCTGCGATCTCCGAGGCAGGCAGCGCGTAACGAGTGGCATTCGGGCCGACGATTGCGTGAACCTTCTGCTGCGTGATCAGCTTCTGGGTAGCGGAAGCAGACTGGTCGGGTTTGCCGGCGTTGTCTTCAACAAAAAGATCCACTTTGTATTTCTGTCCGGCTACATCTATTCCTCCGGCGTCATTCACCTCTTTGACGGCCATCTCCGCCGCCTTTTTACATGACTCACCCACAGCCGGCATATCGCCGGTCATTTCCGCATTTACCCCGATTCTGACAGTATTGCTTTTCTCGCCACAGGCCACAGCGAGCAAAACTACACCAGCACATAAAAGAATCAAAAGGCCGAATTTTTTCATACTACCCTCCGTGTAATAATATTATTTGAAAAAGCGATGCTCAGAAGAATTTGTTTATGGATATTTGATGGATTTCCCTGTCAGGTGCGGGAAGTATAGGAGAAGAGGTCATGTAAGTCAATATAATTTGGCGGTGAAATATGACCGGAGCTTCCGTGTATTTCCCGAAAGGGCAGGAGGTATCTGGCACGCTCACTCATGACCGGGATTTGACAGCATGATAGACATCGCTGATAATCTGCCCCGACAACCGCTCCAGGGATTCACTCAATCCCAGGGCCAGACCCTCGGGGCTATTTTCCTTATCACAGATCCCACGGAACATGAGCTTGAGAAATTAAAATACGTGCGGAGGCTCTGTCAGTCCCTCGGTATCAAGGTATGGTATATCAACGAGGAACTGGAAAAGGCGCGCAAGAAAAAGTGAGCGCCTGTAATATCTCAGCTTATTATGAAAATAGATTTTAAAATGTCATTCCCGACCTCCGACAAATGCGTTCGAGGGCAGGCTTTGATCGGGAATCCAGATACTCCTGCATGCCACATGACCATGCATCTCCATAATCCATTAACTTCAATTCCGTAACGAATAAAAAACTTGACAGCATTATGGAGCGCATGTTATCTACCAAACGGTATAACTAACTGGTTAGTTTACTATCGACTCTTTACGGAGGTGCAAGAATGGACCTTCCATTGTCAGCCGGTAAAAAAAGCGGAACTGTTAAACGTATCCTCAAGGCCGCGGCAAGCGTCTTTTCGGAGTCCGGCTTTTCCGGGGCGCGGGTAGATGAGATTGCGAAGCGCGCAAGGGTCAATAAAGCCATGATTTATTATCATATTGGCGACAAGGAAAAGCTCTATGCGGAGGTCATCAGCAACGTTATCGGCAATACAGCGGAGATGATCGCCGGTAAGATAAGAGACATACGGGACCCTGAAGAAAAGCTCCGCGTCTATGTGCGCGCCTTTGCCCGCAATATAGATGATAACCCTCAAGTTGCTCCGGTCATGATGCGTGAAGTCGCCTCCGGAGGAAAGCACCTCCCGGAGGTGGTGGCGCGGGATATTTTCCGTATCGTAAATATGCTCAGGGGAATCCTTAAAGAGGGTGTGAAAAAAAGAATCTTCATAGAAACGGTTCCCTTCCTGATACACATAATGGTTATCGGAGCCATGATAACCTATAAAACCAGCGCGCCTATCAGGGCCAGGTATAACTGGCTGCCTGCGGGCATAAAGAGATTGGACGATAGGATATCCGGTGATATTGCCGGTGAAATCGAAAAGCTCATTTTAAGAGCCGTGAAGAAATGAAGGGAAGGGAAATATGCAGACGAAGAATATGAATTTAATATTTTCTGCGACGATATTGCTTTTCTGTATTACTTATGAGACAGCTCTATCTGCGGAAAGGCTGACTCTGCAACAGAGTATCGATCTGGCCCTAAGGCAGAGTGTTCTTATCCAGTCGGCCCAGGAAGGGGTAAAGGGGGCGGAAGCCCAGAAGCGAGAGGCTTTTACGGGATTTCTGCCAAAGTTCAGTACCTATTACAGTTACTCGAGGCTTAATGTGGACCCGACACTGACTGCTACCCTTCCGGGCACGGGTCCATTTACAATGATCACAGGGACAAAAGATAATTACACCTGGGCTGTGGAAGTGAAACAACCCATCTTTGCCGGCGGGGGGATCATCGCAAATTATGAGGCAGGCCGGCTCGGCCATGAAATCGCGTCACTGGAGGAAACGACAGTCGTTCAGGATATGGTCCAGGAGGTTAGAGTAGCCTATTTCAATGTTCTGAAGGCGGAGAGGGGCCTCGACGTGGCAAGACAATCGGTGGAGCAGCTCGACGCACACCGCAGCATGGCCCAGGATTTTTTTGATGTCGGTGTAATTCCCAAGAACGACCTCCTCCGTGCCGAGGTGGAGCTCGCGAATGGCCGGCAGAATCTTATCAGGGCGGAAAACGCTGTGGAGATGGCAAAAGCGAAATTCAATACTGTCCTCCGGAGGGAAATCGATACACCGACTGAAGTAGAGGACATTCTCACCCTCAGGCCCTACAGCAGGACTTTCGATGAATGCCAGAAGCTTGCAATGGAAAACAGGCCGGAAGTTAAGTCCTATACCCGGAAAGTCGAACAGTCACAGAAACTGGTAAAACTGGCCAAGAGTGAATATCTCCCTTCTGTAAATGTGGTCGGCCACTTTGAACGCTACGGTGACAACGCCAATGTTAACGGAAGCCCCTATAGAAATCAGGACAACACGTATGTCATGGGGATGGCCACCTGGAATTTCTGGGAGTGGGGCAGAACAAAAAACCGGGTCGACGCAAGCCGCTCCCGGCAGAACCAGACAGCCTATGCTTTGGACAATATAAAAGATCAGGTCGCTCTCGAGGTCAAAAACGCCTGGTTGGCGCTCCATGAGGCCGAAAAACAGGTGGCGGTTACAAAAAAATCAATTGAGCAGGCAGATGAGAACTTCCGTGTCAGCAGAGAAAGATACCAGGAGCATGTAGGAACGTCAACGGATGTCATCGATGCGCAAACCCTGCTGACAAAAGCGAAAACGGATTACTTCAATGCCTTAAGCGACTACAACATAAGCATAGCCAGACTGGAGAGGGCGATGGGTGTGCGGGAGGTTTTGCCGTGAAGAAGAGGATAATCATCATAGTTTTTGTGGTTCTCCTTGTAGGTGTTGGCTCCCTGGTCTATTTTGGACAGTGGCAGTCCCAGCGAGGTGAACTTTATTATTCCGGGACGATTGAGGCAACTAATTCCAATCTCGCCTTCCAGGTAAGTGGACGCGTCATCAACGTGGCTGTCAGAGAAGGCTATGACGTCAAAAAGGATCAACTCCTTGCCGAGCTCGATCCCACGGAATTTCAGTCAAAGAAAGAGCAGGCGCAGGCAAATCATGATCGGTCGATCAATACACGGGATCAGATGGCCACAATGCTTAACATATACAAGAGCACCCTTCCTGCCGATGTGGTGAGGGCGGAGACAAATGTCACAAGCGCGCGAGACGTCATGGATGATGCCCGGAAGAATAATCAGCGATACGAGCAATTATTCAAGAGAGGTGTTGTTACGGAAAAGGAAAGGGACTCCGTAAAGCTCGGCTATGATACGGCTAAATCCAGGCTTGATGATATGGAAGCCGCCCTGAGACAGGCGAAGAGCAATCTGAAAAGGATTGAAGCAACGGAGAAGGAAATAGAGGCAGCCGTTTCCCAGATCAGACAGGCCAAAGCGGCTCGCGAACAGTCTGACATTCAATTGCAATATACCCGGTTACTCGCCCCCTACAACGGGATCATCACGAGCCGTAACGTTGAACCCGGAGAAGTGGTAAGCCCCGGCCGCGAAGTTCTGACGATGGCCGATCTGTCTACCGTGGATCTCAAGATATTCGTGGATGAGACGGAGATCGGAAAGGTGAAACCGGGACAGGATGTGGACGTGAAAATCGATACCTTTCCCAATAAGGTTTACAAAGGAAAGGTAACATTCATCTCACCTGAAGGTGAATTTACCCCTAAGATCATCCAGACCAAAAAAGAAAGGGTGAAACTGGTGTACCTCGTGAAGGTCTCCATTCCTAATCCTTCTTTCGAACTGAAGTCCGGCATGCCGGCGGACGCCTGGCTGCGGTAAAAAAAAAGATCAAGAACTTTTCAGGTAGCGTGAGCATTGTCTTCAAACGGTACGTCTTTTATCTCTATAGAGAATGTTTCCATGCGCTTCGGTGACGTGGAAGCGGTGCGCGATGTGACGCTATCCGTGGATGAGGGGACCATCTTCGGTCTGGTCGGGTCCGATGGGGCAGGGAAGTCCACCCTGCTGCGCATGGTAGCGACGATGATCCCACCGGTCTCTGGGAACATTCTGATCAGCACTCTGGATGTGGTCAGGGACAAACAGCGGGTAAAACCTTTGATCGGCTATATGCCGCAGCGTTTTGGCCTCTACCAGGACCTGACAGTTGAAGAAAACATGAAATTCTTCATGGACGTTTTTAATGTCCCGAGGCAAGAACGTGCGCGGAGAAGGGAGAAGTACCTCGGATTTTCGAATCTGCTCCCCTTTGTCAATCGTCAGGCAGGCAACCTCTCCGGCGGAATGAAACAGAAACTGGGATTGGCCTGCGTTCTGGTCCATGAACCGAAGGTGTTGATCCTCGATGAACCGACGAACGGCGTGGATCCTGTTTCGCGGCAGGAGTTCTGGGAAATACTCGCCCAGATGCGCGCGGATGGCATGACCATCATGGTTTCCACCGCTTATCTCGATGAGGGAGAAAAATGTGACCGTCTGGCGCTGATGCATCGTTCCCGTATTCTTGACATTGCCGCACCGCAAGAAATACGCGGCCGTTTCGTAAGCCTCGAAGAGGCCATGATCAACCGCATCCAGGAAGTGGATAAGGAGATTGTTCATGATTCCTTCAAACGGTGAGGCCGTATCTGTAACTGCTCTTGAAAAGCGATTCGGCGCCTTCGTTGCGGTGGATAAGATCACCTTCTCCGTAAGAAGAGGAGAAATCTTCGGTTTCCTCGGGCCCAACGGTTCCGGGAAATCGACGACCATCCGCATGCTCTGCGGCATACTGACCCCCACTTCCGGCAGCGGTCATGTGGCAGGACACGACATCGCAAGAGAGCCCGAGGAAATCAAAAAATCTATCGGGTACATGTCCCAGAAGTTTTCCCTCTATGAAGACCTAAGTCCATACGAAAATATCAGATTCTATCTGGGCATCTACGCTGTGCCGCCGGACCAGTGGAAAGAGCGCATTGACTGGATACTGGATATGACACAGCTTGAGGAGGTGCGTAATCGATACACCCGGGAACTGCCGCAGGGCTGGCGTCAGCGTCTCGCCCTGGGCTGCGCGCTCCTCCACCGCCCGGATATCCTCTTTCTGGATGAACCCACCTCGGGCGTGGATCCTATTACACGCCAGCACTTCTGGGATTTCATCCGTCAACTGGCTTCGGAGGGAATTACGGTATTTGTTACTACCCACTATATGGATGAAGCCCGGCATTGCGGGCGGATCGTGATGATCAATGAGGGCAAAATAGTTGCCACCGGCAGTCCCGCGGAAATCATTGCTGCAGCATGTCCGGGTCGTCCCGACGCCGACTTGAATGAAGCCTTTATCACTCTCATGACTGGGAAAATGTGTTCTGACGAGGTATTTCACCATTGAAACTAAGAAATATTCAAGCTGTCACTCGCAAGGAGTTCTATCATCTGACACGTGATTTCCGGAGCCTGTATCTGGCATTTGCCCTCCCGCTGCTGCTCATTCTTCTCTTCGGCTATGCCTTGAGTCTCGATGTCGATAATGTAGAAACGGTCGTGGTGGATCATGACAATACAGATCTGAGCCGGGATTTCATTCAGCATATCGGCGCCTCCCCGTATTTTCATATTGGGGCTCACCTACCCAATACAAACGCCGCCACCGAATATTTAGACCGCGGACGGGCGATACTTGCGATCATAATACCCCCCAACTGGACAAGAGATATTCGCTCGGACCGTGCAGCTCCACTGCAGGTCCTTCTCGATGGAAGCGACCCCAGCTTTGCCAATATCACGAGAGGATATGTGAATGCCTTCATCTCACAGTACAATCAGAAACTGCTCATTGCATTCCTCAACCGCCAGGGGATGGAGCAGATAAAGCCGCCTATCAGTGGTCGGATACGCGTATGGTTTAACGAAGACCTGGAGAGCCGTAATTTCATCATTCCCGGGATCATTGCCGTCATCATCATGATCGTGGGGGCCATGCTGACCTCCCTGGTCATCGCCCGGGAATACGAGAACGGGACAATGGAAACGATCAAGTCTCTTCCGCTCTCTGCCGGTGACTTGCTGATCGGCAAGGCGATCCCGTATTTCTTTGTCGGACTGACCGATGTCCTTATTTCCATTCTCATGGGGCAGGTTCTCTTCGGTGTCGTCATGAAATCCAGCTTCTGGTTAATGATCTTAGCCTCTTCCATTTATCTATCCGTCGCCCTGACGTTGGGTCTGCTCATTTCTTCCGTCACGAAAACTCAACTGCTCGCCAATCAGGGCGCTATTCTTCTGACTTACCTTCCCTCACTGCTTCTGTCGAATTTCGTTTTCCCTGTGATCAATATGCCGAAGGTCCTGCAGCTTGTGACATACGTCGTTCCCGCCACCTATTATGTCAATATTCTGAGCGGATTATATCTGCGGAACCTTGGGCTCGCCCATCTGTGGCCGAGTTATTTAGTCATGATCTTCATGTTCGCCGTTCTCGCGGTCCTGAACTACGTGCTGCTGAAGAAGGAGGGGCTGTAACATGAACTGGCTTCGCATCCGGGAACTTGTCCGTAAGGAGTTTATTCTCCTCTTCCGCCACAAGAGAAGCAGGCGCGTCCTCATCGTTGCGCCGCTTATCCAGCTGCTCTTATTCGGATACGTCGTGAATTACGATATCAGTGTCATCCAGATCGCTATTCTTGATCAGTCCCGCACACGGGAAAGCCGTATGGTCGCTGACGCCTTCAGCGCCAATAAAATCTTCAGGATTACCCAGGTCTTGCAGGACGACCGTGAACTGGAGCAGGCTCTATTAAATGCAAAGGTCGATATGGCCATCAAGATCGGACCTGATCTGAGCGCAAAAATCAGAAAAGGAGAAACGGCGGAAATTCAAATCATTGCTGATGGGACCATGAGCAACATGGCGTCCGTCCGGATAGCTTATTCCATGCTGGTCATTGACAAGTTGAACCAGGACCTGCTCAAGGAGCTGTATCCCAGGCACATGGATTACGGTAAAATCGACGCGAGAATCAGAACGTGGTACAATCCAAACCTTGACAGTCAGTATTTCTTCGTTCCGGGCATCGTCGCCTTTGTGATTATGCTGATCGCCCTGCTTTTGACATCGATTGCCATCATCAGGGAAAAAGAAGCCGGCACAATTGAGCAGTTAATTGTGACGCCGTTAAAGCCCATTGAACTGATCGTCGGAAAAACGATCCCTTATATCATCATCTCAATCCTGCAGATGGTCGCGGTTACGATCATTGCCGTTGTCTGGTTTGAGATACCGCTAGCCGGGAGCGTCACCCTGCTCTTTATTGCCACATGCCTGTTCCTTCTGAGCACTCTGGGTGTGGGCCTGTTTATCTCCACCGTTTCCTCAACACAGCAGCAGGCCATGATGACGACATTCTTCTTTCTTCTTCCCTTCTTCATGCTCAGCGGCTTTGTCTTTCCCATTGTCAACATGCCGGTTGTCGTTCAATGGTTGACATACCTGAACCCTTTGAGGTATTTTCTGGTCATCATCAGGGGAATTTTCCTGAAAGGCATTGGTCTTGAAATTCTCTGGCCCCAGTATGCGGCATTGACCGTAATCGGCCTTATTGTGTTTACCGGCGCTGTAAGACGTTTCAGAAAACGGCTTGATTAAGGAAGGGGCAGGTATCATGACAACTTTTGATTCTTCTCTAAAATACAACCCTTTCGGAGAACTGAAGAACTGCATCGGACGCAGGTCGCTTCCCAAGCCGGCTTCCGTTTTCGCATCCAAATCTAAGCCGGAGCCTGCCGGTGATCCTGAAATTGAAGGAAAAGTTTTTCTGGAGGCCGTTCTGGATGTGAAACCAATACAGAGGGATAAATGCGCGGGGAATAAAATCAGGATCAAGCCGCCGGATGACGTCAAAGAGTCCCCTGAAGCGGCAATCGTCGGGCAGCTTACGAATCTCGTAAAATATGGAGAAGGTTTCGTAATTTCGGATACACCGGAGTACATCGAGGGCACAGGCTATGACGTGCATCCGGAGTTTGCCGGGAGACTCCATCGTGGAGATTTTTCCATACAGGCCCACGTCGATCTTCACGGACAGAGCGTAGCGGAGGCAAAGAAAACATTCGAAGAGTTCTTGAAAGGGGCAGTCAAATCGGGCAGGAGGGCAGTTCTGATTGTCCATGGACGCGGTCTCTCTTCGCCCGGCGAACCGGTCCTGAAAAATAACGTCCGTGAGTGGCTTACCCGCGGTCACTGGCGCAAGTGGGTGATAGCCTTCTCAAGCGCGCAGTCTTATGACGGCGGCGCAGGCGCAACGTACATCCTCCTCCGCCACAGGCCGATTTCAAAACGGTCAAGAAGGCAGGGCCCGGCCGCTCCATCAGTGCGCAAATGATAAAATCCATCGGGGAGGTGACATCCGGAGATGACGCATACTTTTTTGTTTCAGGAGGGAGTCTGGATTGCCCGAGGCCATTACTTTGATGACATGGATCGAATTTTGCCGTTCGATGGAATGGTCAGAATCACGCACCTGGAAGGTTTGTGGCTGAATGAAGGGGAGGTGGAAATCAAGATGGGAGAAAATCCGATCAAGATCCACAATCGTTATGAAATTATTCCTCTCGAAGAAGGCAAGAATCAGACGACCTGGGAATCCGTGAACCCTGACCTGGGAATTCTGCTGGGCCGGTTTATCATCGTTGCTGATACGATTATCTCTACCTGCCGCTCAGAAAAAGGTGAATACACCGGAGCCGAATTCCATATAAAAGTAAGTGATGTCCATTATAAGAATCGGGGTATTCTCTTAAAAGGAAATGACAAATTGTCATCCTGGAGCGTAGATCTGCAAAAATCATCTTAAGGCTTATGAAAGTAGTCTTTTTCGGTGTCATAAAACGTCTCAGAAAACGGCTTGATTAAGTAGGGTGTTTCCTGTAAATATCCTGAACATCTCATCCATAAAAAACTTCGCCGAAGCCTGGTCAATGGAGAAGGGACAATGCTGAAAGTCCTTGACGACGAATCCGCCATCAAAAGATACGGGCGACAGTTTATAAAATGCTTCAAACCTTTCATCGATGAAAAAATCCCTGTGAATCTGGGCCATCCCGGCGCAACGGTCAAGGCAAAGGTCTTGTGGTCGGAGCGCCTCGGCATTTGGATGGTGCACGAGAAGATGTCGGGAAGCAGGTATGGGCATGCCTTCGGGGCGGAAAAACCGACGGGTTCATCTCATATCCCGATTACATGTGAAATCAATTTCCCCGCAAAGGGGATTGACAGGCGTATCGGCGGGGCGCTGGCGGAAGATCGCAATGGCCGAATATTCGTGGTGCACCGGGGCAGGATCGGCGGCGGCAAGGCCCTGTTCGATGACCATTACAGGGGCGTTTGGGCAATCATGGAAGACGGTTCCGCGGAAACCATGGTGGCTTTAATAGGCGTCCTGAATTCGCCCCGGTTTGTCAGGCAGGTCAGTCAATTTGTCCGCAAAGTTGACAGGATGAAAAATATTTTTTCGTCCCGGTCTCCTCAACTGGAAATGTCTTTTGACGAACTTCGTTTTCGCGAAGAGATCATCGGTGCGAGTTACAAGGGCCCATTAACTGATCCTGCGTCGATGTGCGACCACGGTTTAATTGTAAAGGATTTATATGATGTACTTTCCCTCCTTGGTTTTAAAGCGGGGAATGACCCGGAACGGGACCTTCTTATTGCGAATGCCAGGCAAGAGATAAGGGCCGTCTTCGAAGTAACCACCGATGCATCAATACCAAGTATACGGTCTGCCGCTGCCCGACTGCTGCTCGCCAATACCGAACTCCCGAAGCAACCCCGTCTGATTCTCGCTGTCCCGGAGGCTATCGATGAAGCGCTCAATAGAAAACTAAAGAAACTGGGCGTCGATGTGCTTGCATACAATTGGAAGCATGATCAGGCCGTCTTCCCCGGTCTTCCTGTGCTGATTTCTGAAACTTAATATGTGATCAGAAGTAGAGTGCAGATGATGCAGCAACTTCTTCCTGAAAGTCTTAGACATCCGGTTTTTCCTTTCATAGTAGATTTTTAATGCAAATCGTGATATTTAAAAACGCATATCTACTATCAGAGATTTTAATTCATAAACCCTTTAACGTTGTGTGAGGGTGCCATGGACTAATTATCGAAACCCCGTTTCTCGAAAGAGGCGGGGTTTTGTGTGTAATAGAGTACGTCCTTCTATCCTTCAATTTTGAAATATATGCAAGATCACTACTTGTAGCGGTAAACGGAGAAAACAAATCGCAACCTGCGGTATCGGGAGAAACCGGTCTACTCGACTCAAATTATCAAATGATATAGGGAGGTAAAGAATGTGGATAAGTAAGAAAGTAGTTTTAAGTGCAGTGGTTTTCCTGATCGTCTTTTTGTTTTCCATAGAAGCAAGAGCTGAGAAAAGAATCGGTATTCTCCTGTTCAGTGAGGAAGTTCGCTATATAGACGTCACAAAAGGCTTTATGGAAACGCTTAAAGAAAGAGGCTTCGGAGAGTCCCGGACAAAAATCATCACGGAAAACGCAGGCGCCAGCAAAGCGAAAGCGGCAGAACTGGTACAGAAATTTGCTGCAGCAAAGATGAATTTGATCTTTACCGCCGGCACCCATGCAACCATAGCTGTTACCCAAGAGATTAAGGATGTACCGATAGTCTTCAGCATGGTCTACGATCCTGTGGAGGCGGGTATAGCTAAGAGTTGGAAGAGTTCCGGAAACAACACCACCGGTACCAGTAGCAAAGTGCCTATGTCCAAGCTTTTAGGTAGCCTGAAACAGTATGCACCGGTAAAGAGACTGGCAGTGCTCTATACACCCGGTGAAAAAAACTCCGAGGCACAACTTAAAGATATACAAGGGGTTCAAGCAAGTTACGGGATCAAAGTTGTCCCGGTTCCTTTGACCAAAACGGAGGAATTCGCACAACTTCTCCCGGTAGTCCTACGTTCGGCAGATGCCCTGTATATTACCGGAAGCAATCTTGTCGATAGTCAGCTTTCGATAATCGTGGATATGGCGACTAAGGCAAAAGTGGTTACGATAACCCACCTCGAAGACCTGGTAGAGAAGGGGGTGCTTTTGGGGGTATGCCCGAGCTCCTATCTAATGGGTCGTCTGGCAGGGAATAAGGCAGTGAAAATCTTCAAAGGCGCGAAGCCGTCATCTATTCCCATAGAGCCTCTGAAACAATTCGATGTAATTATCAACCTGAAGACGGCACAAGCAGGTGGCTTTCAGGTTCCGCCCGATTTCATGAAAACGGTAAGAAGGACTATAAAATAACTGCCGGCACATTGTGGCTATTCCGGAAGGGAATATAGACATGTTCAAAGAGAAGTTTAATAAAAGCATCCGGTTCAAATTTTTGAGTATCATCTCCGTCATCCTCGTTGTTAGCACCCTGGTGTTAAGTCTTGTCGTTGCAATAAACGAAGAGAGGATGCTCAAAAATTCCTTAATGACCACGGGGCGGAGTTTTGCATCCTACATAGCCAAACTCTGCAGAGACCCTCTGATCATGAAGGACAGCATTCAATTGGATGCTGTCGTAGACGATGCAAATAAGGACGAAAATATTGCCTATGCCGTTATCCGTGACGAGCAAGGCGCCCCCGTCACTTCTCAATACGCCAGCATGAACTATCGTTTGCCGAGACTCAATGCTGTTCTTTTCGGGTTGTCAGGCGACAGCGAGTTGCAAGACATTATCGACGCTATCAAAAAGGTAGAGCCCGTTATAGAGGTCTCAACCCCCGTAGTGATCGGCATGAAATCTGTCGGTTCAGTTACCGTTGGCATGTCGGGACGTAAGATGCATCAACAGATTATAAGGACTGTGCTATTTACCATCGCACTTAACGTGGCGGTAGGATTTGTACTTGGAGCAGTGCTGTTTGTTGTATCAAGGAAAATCGTATTTGAGCCGCTTATTGAGCTTGCCCATGCCTCTTCTCTGCTCGCAAAAGGAGACCTATCAGTAGAGGTAAAGGTTGAGACGACAGGAGAAGTGAAAACACTGGTAGACAGCTTTAATGAGATGGTCAAAAATCTGCAGAAGGTAACTGTTTCGAAAGATTATGTGGATAACATCATCAGGAGCATGATTAACACGCTGATGGTTGTTTCACCGGACGGTAAGATCACAAGGGTCAATAATGCCACCTGCAAGCTTTTAGGGTATGAAGAAGAGGAACTTATCGGACGGCCGGTTGAAACGATCTTCGGTGGGGAAAGTTCACGCAAAGTTTCATTGATGAAGACTATATTGGCAGATGGCCATGTCGTAAATATTGAAGAATTGTATAGGGCGAAAAACGGCCGCGAAGTTCCGGTTTTGCTTTCAGCATCAGTCATGCATGACAACATCAATCTAATTCGGGGGATAGTGTATGCGGCCCAGGACATCACCGACCGAAAGCAGGCAGAGGAGGAAAGGCGAAGTCTGGAGGAGCGCCTGAATCGTGCGGAGAAGATGGAGGCTCTGGGCACCCTGGCAGGCGGTGTTGCCCACGATCTCAACAATGTTCTGGGCGTTGTCATCGGATATTCGGAACTGCTCCTTAACAGTGTTGATGAGTCAAGCCCGATCAGACCCCGTCTCATGAACATTATGAAAGGAGGCGAAAAGGCTGCCGCGATTGTGCAGGATCTGCTGACCCTGGCCAGAAGAGGCGTCTCCGGTAGAGAGGTTCTAAATCTGAATAAGATCATCGCCGATTGTCAACAGTCACCGGAGTTTGAGAAGCTGTCTTCCTACCATTCCGCCGTACGGATAAAGACCGATCTTGAACCGGATCTGCTGAACATCTCCGGTTCTTCCGTGCATCTTGGCAAGACCTTATTCAACCTGGTTTCGAATGCGAGCGAGGCCATGCCGAAAGGCGGCATTTTGACCATCAAAACGGTCAATCAGTATCTGGACAAACCCATTCAGGGATATGACGAAGTCAGAGAGGGAGACTATGTTGTTCTTTCCGTATCCGATACGGGGGAAGGTATACCGGCGGCCGATCTGAAACGCATCTTTGAGCCGTTTTATACGAAGAAGGTCATGGGGAGAAGCGGAACGGGATTGGGGTTGGCGGTGGTCTGGGGTACGGTGAATGATCATGACGGATACATTAACGTTCAGAGCGAAGAAGGGGAAGGGAGTATCTTTACCCTATATTTTCCGGTAACGAGGGATGAGATCTCCGCTGAAGCTGTTGCCATAGTAATTTCTGAATACACGGGCAGTGGCGAATCCATTCTCATTGTGGATGATGTCAATGAGCAGCGCGATCTGGCTGCCGAAATGCTCCGGAAACTGAATTACAACGTTACGAGCGTTTCCAGCGGTGAAGAGGCGGTGGCGTACTTGAAAGAACATCATGTTGACTTGATGATTCTGGACATGATTATGGACCCCGGCATGGACGGACTGGACACCTACAGGAGTGTCCTTGAAATCCATCCGAAACAGAAGGCGATTATCGTCAGCGGTTTTTCGGAGTCGGATCTGGTGAAAGCCGCCCAGGCCCTTGGTGCGGGGACCTATGTGAGAAAGCCCTACGTCATCGAGAAACTGGGGCTTGCCGTGAGGAAAGAACTTGATCGCTCCACGTGAACACGGCGGAGCTAAAGTTCATCGTTATAAGCGGTAATCTTCAATGCTTTTCTCTCGTCCATTCCATTGACTCGTAGGTGTTATGAGAAAAACTGACTATGGCAAAAACCGAACATGACAAGACCACCCTCAAGCGCCAGATCGACCGGCTCGTTTATGAACTGTATGGATTGACGGACGAAGAGATTGAGATTGTGGAGGGGAACGGGTAGTCATGGCGTGCGCTGAAGCGCTTGGATTTAAATTAGACCGTAAATGGCTTTTTATTTTCTTCCGGAAAATTATTCCTTTTTTCTCTCACCATGAAAAAACTCATCTGTTTTGCCCATCGCGGTGCATCAGGGCATGAACCGGAAAATACATTATCCGCAGTAGACAAAGCCATTGATCTTGGCGCTGATTGGATTGAAGTAGATGTGTATGCCGTCAAAGGTGAGTTGATCGTCATACACGATGAACGGTTCGAGCGCACGACAAACGGCACCGGTTATGTCAGAGATAAATCGCTCGCATACCTGCGCTCCCTCGATGCGGGGAAGGGTCAGTGTATCCCCACCCTCCGTGAGGTCCTTGACTCTGTAGACCGCAGAGCAGGGATAAATGTCGAGTTGAAAGGTCCTAAGACCGCTGGATTGGCGGTTTCCCTGATCGAAGAGTATGTCAAGGAGCGGCAATGGAATTATGAACAGTTCATAGTATCATCATTCAACCGCCGCCAATTGATAAAAGTTAAGAAACTCAATCCCCATATCAGGATCGGTATTCTCATAGATCTTCCCCGGCGCCACTACGCGATATTTGCCCGGCGATATGATGCGTACTCTGTACACGTTCAAATCGATCTCGCCAGTGCACGATTTATTGCGCGTGCCCACGAGCGTGGACTCAAGGTATTTGTGTATACAGTTAATAACCCTGAAGACATTGATAGATTGCAGGTATTGGGAGTTGACGGGATATTTACTGACTTTCCCGAACTCGTCGTCTCCCGATGACGACCTTTACAAAGTTTCATATTGTCATTTCGACCCCTTCGCATTCACTCATGATAAATTCCACGAATAAGGCTAATAAGGATTTCTCCCGGAGTTTACCCTGAGTGAACCGAAGGGGTCTGAAATGACACGGTGGGTAGAAATGACACGCGGAATCAGAAAGAGCCGCCGCAGCCTCCGTAACCCCGAAGGAAGAGGGGATTATGGATGGCTGCGACGGTGGGTGTGTCAGAAGCTTAAGGTAACAGTCAGGCCGCCGTAAACGTAACTGCTATCGTTATCGGCCGGATTAGTCAATTTGCCACGGGCCTTAATCTCATTTTTTGCATCGCTCGATAGGGGGAAGGAGTAGGAAACTGTCGGGGCCACGGTTAGATACTTTACCACATTTATAGGGAGGCTTGCCGTGAGCACACCGTCATGGAAATTACTGAGCTTGTCGTTTGTCGCCTGATAATTGTTATCAAACTTTGGATAACCGCCATACGATGCATTAACACCATAGAGGGTCGCATCGGCATAGTCGCTGAGGAGATAACTGGCGGATGCACCCAGTTGTAGAGAAACGGTTTTGTTGAATTCAAAAGTATGGGAAATCCCCAACAGGAAATAATACTGGTGATAATGATCAATTTCCTTATAGGCAGTCAAAGTCGGCGTAAGGAGCGTATTAAGACCCAGAGTGACAAATATTTCCTGTGAATCAAGAGGTTTTGCGGCACCGGCATTCGGAGCCTGCAAGCCATAATAAATGTAACCAAGACCGGCGTTTAAAATACCAAAAGTTTTGGTATAAGAGAGAGTAATATCCGTTTCCGTCCAGGTGCTGGAATAACTGGCGTTTGTTGTCGAGTAGGGCTTTGTATCAATGTTTCCCCATATATTGGCGCTAAACCCTTTATAACCAACTGTCAGGGAAGGTTGAACTACAATGCTGTTTTTGGTGTTTTCATATCCCCGCCATACATATTTTGACAAACCGGAAATGGATAACGAACCGGTGGGTTTTTCTTCCGCAGGTGCAGCCGGAGCAGGAGCCTCTGTTGCAGGGGCAGGAGTTGCTGCTGCGGGTTTCTGATCCTCAGCCAAAATGGAGGCCACACCCACTGTCAGTAAGAGCAAAGTCACAATCACACTTAAAAAAGCATTTCTCACGAAGATATATCTTTTCATCACTATTCCTCCTGATTTGATTTTCGAAGTTTTGTAACTCAAAATATATGCCAGATGGAAAAATATCTGCTAACATCTATAATCCATTGAATATGGAGGGTATTTGCCTTCTCTTGCTACGTACCTAAAATGCGATAAAGAAACATAAATGTAATTTCTCTGTGGAGTGATAACAAAATTGTATGTCAACCAGCGCAGTATAGACTGCAGGACGCAACCATTCACTTGATTAATGGAAGTTCTGCGATCTATTTTTCCCTTGATAAGACGCTGGCGAATTGTTTATGGTACATTTACCTTCTTTCCATAAGAACTAATCCGCTTTGAGAGAAATAAATGAACCTTTTAACCAGTCCACTTCTTACCGATCTTTACCAGTTGACCATGATGCAGGGTTATGTGGATGAAGGTATGTACGAAGAGGCAGTCTTTGAGTTTTATGTACGGAGCCTGCCGGAGAGTCGCGGTTTCCTGGTCGCGGCCGGTCTTGAGACACTGCTTGCTTTCCTCGAAGGGATGCGATTCACTGAAGAGGAACTGAAATATATAGCGGGCACGGGCAGGTTTTCCCAAGCCCTGCTGGATTATCTGGCTGAATTCCGCTTCAGCGGCGATGTGTATGCCATGCCGGAGGGAACAGTCTTTTTTGAAAACGAGCCCGTTGTGCGCGTCGTTGCCCCCATGCCGGAGGCTCAACTAATTGAGACCCGCCTGATTAATATCCTGCATTTCGAGGTCCTCATTGCAAGTAAAGCGGCCCGTTGCATGCTGGCCGCAGATGACAGAGCCGTTCTGATTGATTTCGGGGTGCGGCGATCTCACGGAGCCGAGGCCGGGCTCCTGGCGGCCCGGGCCTCATATATAACTGGCTTTGCGGGCACATCAACTGTGCTGGCGGAGCCCATCTTCGGGATACCTATCTTCGGAACGATGGCACATTCCTATGTTGAGGCCCATGAGGACGAGTTGGAGGCGTTTCTCAGTTTTGCCCGCGCGAATCCGAATAATACAACCCTTCTTATCGATACGTACGATGTCCATAAAGGCGCAAGAAAGGCAGTTGAAGCGGCGAAAAGATTAAAGGAGACAGGAATAAATGTTCGTGCCGTGCGCCTTGATAGCGGCGACCTGCTGGTTCTCTCGAAAGATGTCCGCCAGATCCTCGATCAGGACGGTTTAAAAGATGTACGCATCTTCGCGAGCGGCAATCTCGACGAGTACGCGATCCGTGATCTACTGTCTCAAGGGGCGCCCATAGACGGCTTTGGCGTGGGTACAAAATTAGATACCTCGGAAGACGCACCATACCTGGAATGCGCCTACAAGCTGATGGAGTATGCCGGCACACCGCGCTTCAAGAAGTCACAGGGGAAAGCCACCATTCCGGGACGCAAACAGGTCTTTCGCCAGTTTGAAAACCGGACGATGGTTCGGGACATTCTGACTATCGAAGGGGATGAGATAGAAGGAGTGCCGCTCCTCGCTAAGGTGATGGAGGGCGGCAGGAGAATTGTCGGACGGCAGGATTTAAAAGAGATCGCAAAGTATACACGGTCGCAGGTGAAATCCCTTCCGGCTCATTTCCAGAGACTGGAGACGACACCGCTATATCCCGTCAAAGTCTCTCCCGCATTATCCAGACTTGGACAGGAACTTGAGCGATGGCTGGGTTTGTAAACCTTTCGTGATACGTTGTTTCTGTCATTCCGAGGAGCTCCGCGACGAGGAATCTTGAGCTTTATCCTCAGTCAAGATGACAAAAAAAGAAAGTTGCCAAGAATTTTCTATTTCTTCAAATTACGCTTTAGAGCTGCCCCGATAAATTTGCCGAAGAGCGGATGGGGGCTCGTAGGGCGCGATTTAAATTCGGGGTGAAACTGGCATCCCAGGAACCACGGGTGGTCTTTGATCTCGACAATTTCGACAAGGCGGCGATCAGGCGATGTTCCCGTAATATGCAGCCCCTTTTCCACAAGGATATCCCTGAAATTGTTGTTCAGTTCATAGCGGTGCCTGTGTCTCTCGCTGATTTCACTGACGCCGTAAGCATCAAATGCGAAAGATCCGGCCTCTAAAAGGCAGGCGTAAGCACCCAGCCTCATGGTTGCGCCCATCTCCGTGATGCATCTCTGCTCGGGTAGATAATCGATCACCGGATACGCGGTTCCCTTGTCAAATTCGGAACTGTTCGCCCTTTCGAGTCTGCATACGTGCCGGGCGAATTCTACGACTGCGAGTTGCATTCCCAGGCAGATGCCGAAATACGGAATCTTGTTCTCACGGGCAAATTGAATGGCAGTGATCATCCCCTCAATGCCCCTCTCTCCGAATCCTCCGGGCACAAGGACGCCATCAGCGCCGTCAAGATGGTTACCTATGCCTTCTTTTTCAATCTTTTCCGAATCGACAAAACGCAGGTTTACCCGGCAGTCGTTTGCGATGCCCCCATGCACTAACGCTTCATTGAGGCTCTTGTAGGAATCCGTCAAATTTACATATTTACCCACTATGGCAATACACACTTCGTGGGGAGGATTCTTAATCTTGTCTGCCACATCTTCCCATGCCTCCAGATGAGGCCTGCCGGTCCAGATGTTTAAGAGGTCGACAATTTTATTGTCCACCCCTTCCTTGTGAAAAACGATTGGCACTTCATAGATGCACTTCACATCCTTTGCCGTAAATACGGATGAAACTTCCACATTACAAAAAAGAGCTATCTTGGCCTTGATGTCTTCCGAGAGGAAATCTTCCGTACGGCATAACAGAATATCCGGTTGGATACCGATTTCACGGAGGGCCTTGACACTGTGCTGAGTCGGTTTTGTCTTAACCTCCCCGGCAGTCTTTATGAAAGGGACCCATGTCAGGTGTATAAATATGGCGTTTTGTTTTCCGGCTTCGTTACGGAATTGTCTGATTGCTTCCAGAAAGGGCAGACTCTCAATGTCTCCCACGGTTCCACCGATCTCCACGATGGCAACGTCGAATCCGACGGCGCAGCTCTTGATGTAATCTTTGATTTCATCGGTGACATGGGGGATCACCTGCACGGTCTTCCCCAGATATTCCCCCTTCCTTTCCTTTGAAATTACCGAAAAATATACCTGACCCGACGTGAGATTGTTGCACTTCGCCATGCGGGTCGAGGTAAATCGTTCATAGTGCCCTAAGTCAAGGTCTGTTTCCGCGCCATCGTCCGTCACAAAAACCTCGCCATGCTGGAATGGACTAAGGGTGCCGGGATCGACGTTGATATATGGATCCAGCTTTTGATTGGTCACCCTGAGACCCCGGCATTCAAGAAGGGCTCCAATAGAAGCAGATGCCAAACCTTTGCCGAGGGAAGAGAGAACGCCGCCCGTCACAAAAATAAATTTTGTCTTCTTCATGATTGCTCCTGAAATTTACTTGGCCTGAGAGTTGCCGCCGTTCCCTGCCAGCGATTTTCTTATCTGACCCGCAATAACCTCCACCGTTTCGCCGAGGAGAACACCTGCGGATATATTTTCCAGATAGCGGTCATCCCACGGTAGATTATATTCGTTAACGAGATTGAGGATGTCGTTAAATTTGTAGCCTAAGACCTCTTTCTTTCCTTTCACGGAGAGTGATTCGTTAAATTCCACGTGGATCAAAAGCAAGCTCCCTACGCCTCCCCCGTCCCCGAGAAGGGGAATAACGACGATGGAAGCACCATCGGATTTTCCGCGGCCAATGTAGACTTGGCGGGTACTTACTATCGTCCTTTTGGTCCCCATGAGATTACTCGAACCTTCCGTCCTCGATTTCATCGTGAGTGAGATGCCCCCTCTGTCTTTTACAGTTATCGTCGATGTATCCACGGGATTTCCTTCAGCGTCCAGATTATTAATACCATAGAGGGTATAGCCGTTCAACGTGGCAATGGCCGGCTGAATCCTTGCGATGGTCAATACATTCTTGGTGACCATGGATTTGATCGAAAATTCGAGTTGTCGTAATATGTCAAAAATAATGCCTCTGAGAAGCTGTTCCTTCCTGCTTGTTCCGACCGTCACTGTTTTCGCCTGATGTCTGATGGCGTCTATCGGTCTGGAAAGCTCATCTATCGAGTGGCCGAGAGAGATGTCAAGCATCTCGACCGGGGATGGCAGACTCTCCTCGCTCTTGAAATCGCTCCAGTAGTCTTCAAGGGGCAGTTTTCCCGCTGCATATTTAAGAAGAAGAACTATATCGGATATGGTATTCACATTAGTGAATGAAAAGGCGCCATCCGTTCTTTTTTGATTGAATTCAGTCGAAAAATCCCTGACCAGCTTCCGGTAATTTCTGTCGGCCAGCCTCTCGTAAATGGAATAATTTCTTTTCTCATGTTCCGCCATTATATGATCGAGATGACTCCTGAATTCCCGCAGAAAGATGGCATCTTCGTTAATGCTGCAGGCAGCATAATAGCCCCATAGATGTCCGGCCAGGGTATTTAAGATTACAGGCATGGGCATCGCCGCCCTGGGTACCTCAATAACGGCATCGGCGACGCCGTCGAACCTGCCTTCACCTTCATCTGCAAAAACAACAACACCCGCCCTGTGGGCCTTGAAGATGGCTACATCTTTGATGATGTCTCCCGTCACAGTTTCCGGGCTGCCGGCTGCACAGACTATGATCAGGGGTTCGGCAGAGAGGTCAATATGCTTCTTATTTTCTATAAAATCTGACGATATCGTTTTATAACACAGCTCGCTCAGTTTTATCCTGATCTCATCTGCTGCCGCCTTATTAGGCCCGTCTCCCACGACGGCCCAGTACCTTCTCTTTTTTGCCAGTTGTTCGACTGATTGCTTGATTTGTCCTTTCTTCTCTATCACCCTGTGCATCATATTGGGCGCCTGTTCCAGGTTGTGAAGTTCATCTGCAATAAAGTCATCGGAGATATTCTTGAGAAGCTGGGCAAGACAGAGTGCCAGTACATGACCTGCCACAACCTGGGAGTAAAATGCCTTGGTCGAAGCCACCGACATCTCGATATCTCTGCCGTCGCTCGTATAAAATACTCCGTTTGCCTTCCCTGTTATTTCAGATTGCCTTCTGTTGACGATGGCGATTACTGTTGCCCCCCGTTCCACAGCCATCGCTACGGCACGATTGGTGTCTGTCGTTGTGCCCGACTGCGTGATAGGGACGACCAGCATATCTTTCAGGTCATCCTCCAGAAAGAAGCCGCTAAATTCCGATGCTACCTTGGCATCAATTTTGATGTGAGTGCCTTTCAGATATCTGTTCAGTCCGTCGGCAACTGCCTCTCCGGCAACAGCGGCGGTGCCATGACCTATTACGATAATTCTCTTGACCTCGCCACCGGTGAGTGCCTGTCTGAACTTATCCGGTATGATATCCCGGCCGAGATTGAAGGTAACTCTATATCTTCCGCTTTCTATTTTCGAGATTCTATATTTGCCGCGCAAGGTCTTTCTTACGGAGAGTGTTGCTTCAGAAATTTCTTTCAGGAAATAATGCGGATAATCACCCCGATCTATATCACGGGTGGTAATTTCTGCCTTCTCTATGGAATCGTCTCCGATGCTGAAAGAAGTCCCGTCGTAGAAAAGCGCTCTAATCCCCGAAGGACCCCCTTGAGAGCTCTGCTCAAGGATAAATATCTGGCCTGACGCTTCAGGATTATCGGCTGAGGAGGGTCTTTCGCCGTCCATCTTCAGGAAAAAAGGAGTGCCCTCTACGAGGCCATAAAGTTCTGATGAAAACATATACTCCTCGGGGGCGAGGCCTACATAAATGGATTGCCCGCTGCCCTTGAGGGCGAGAAACACTTTTCCCGGCTCTGTATTGCTAACCATGGCAATGGCATGGGAGCCTTCAAATGCGTTTACGGCCAATCTAAACGCCTCGGCAAGATCATGCCCGGCAGAGAGATACTTTTCAATTTGCAGAGGGATAATCTTGGTGTCAGTCGTAATATGTGGAGCAATAAGGTCTTCTCCGCCTTCAACTTCATTTCGCAGGGATTGATAGTTGTCTATATCTCCGTTTAGGATAACGTTAATGAACCAGCTTCCCTCGCCATAGAAAGGGTAGTTTTTTACGATTTCCGGCCATGCATCCTCCTCATGGCCGCTGTTTTTATTCATGGTAAAGTTATTAATCGGATGGCAGTTTTCTTCCGTAATGGAACCCACTGATGCCCATCTTGTGTGGGATATTGACGTCTCAAATTCTGTCTCCTGCCTGGATAATTCATAGAATACCTTATCGTAGGAGATGGATTTTCTAAGATCCCTGATATTTTGACCGAGTTCGCCGATGATGGATGATGTCTTGTACGTGAACGCGAGATCAATCCCTCTGCCCCGCGGACTACCCTTGGACGGGACCGCATGAGAGAGACAGATTGAACCATTGATGAGGTCGCCTGCACGGATTCTCGCGGAATAATCATCATACAGGCCTTTGTCTTTGAGCACTTTGAGGACATTCTCAAATGAGGCCGTATCAGGGAGCCTGAAGGATATCTGTATCCCTGCCGAATCTCTCCCCCTTACCTCCAACCTGTCGAGGCAGTTCAGAAGAAAATTTAATCTCTTATATTTTTTAAATGATTCGGGCGATATTTCGTTGACGCTCCCCGCTCCCGAGAGCCGCCTGATCTTTTCTATATTCTCGAGTACATCTTTCTCGAGACCCCAGATAATATCCTTCATCAGGATATGTCTGCTGTTTATCGTTTCCGTCTCCTCCGTCGGAAAGTTGCCGGCGTTTTCTTCAAGGCATTTTTCTTCGTTCAGAAAAAATGCTTTCATCTCTTCCGTAAGGGCTGAAAGTTGAGAGGCTGCAAGGGGCTTGAAATAGATTTCCTGATATGCGCCGTCTGTCTTTAACTGGAACAGCGCCTTTTCCATATCTTGCAGATATCGGTCGCCTCCCAGATACTCACCCGGTCTTATAGAACCGGTAGAGAGGGCCTTCATGTCATTTTTCTTGATGTTCCGGAAGAGTTGGGTAAGTTTCTTTATGAGATTGCCTTCTTCGCGTTTACCAGCCCCTTTAATTGCCAGGATACCGGCGAACCCGCAGCAGACGACATCAGGAATCAACGGGAAGAAGACGATCGAGTATTCGGGAGTGCTGTATACATCAACTCCCACATATATCTTCCATTTAATAAGATAGCTGACTATTTCAGCGTACCATTGTTTCAATATCTGCATATAATACTTGTCAAAGTCCCAATCTCGTTTAATTGATGGCGTCAGGAATTGCAGGATGGCAAATGTATTAATGCTGCATGAATGACGTGATCTACAATGTTCTGCAGCCATGCCGTCCCCATGATTGACGCATCTCTATCCAGACCCTGAATGACTCTTATGTAATCGCCTTCATTTTTCATTCTGTTATGAATGACTTTGATGAATGAGTCCCGGTTCTTCAGATCAACGGCTATTTCTTTTCCAGAGGTGAAAGTCTCCTCGATCTTCGGCCAATTTTCCCTGAACTCCTTTTTCTGTTTGAGAAGCTTTTCATGTGTGCTTTTTTTCACGGCATTCCTGCCCAGCACTATCGATGTTTCCATTTTGAGAGACAGGTCTCTGAAGCGTTTCAATCTTTCATCAATGGCGATTTCAAGATTGTCCATGGCCCCGGCATAAAGCTCCCCGCCCATATGCTCCTGTTGAAAAAAAGGTTGCCGGACGTGGACATACCACTGTCTTAAGGCTAAGAGGTTGGCGATGTAGCAGATGTTATTATAGACGCGATGCTTGATATTTCTGTAAAAACCCACGCGAAAGGATTTGTCTTCGATGGAGATGTCACTTTCCGTTATTAATCTATTTCCTTCAGGATAATCCCTCCTGCAAACCACGCCCGCCGCAATTACGCTGCCGTAACCGATCCTGACAGGACCGACCAGACCTCCCTGCCCCCCCAAGAAAATGGGTGGTTGGTTCAACATAACGCCTCTGGGTACATCGCCGATGAGTGAAGGTGTGGCCTTATCCTGATTGGGTGTGTAATTGAAATGTATATATGAACTGCCAACTTCGCTGTGATTTTTCCGGCTTGTTCCACCTGCCATAAAACAGTCACAAAAGTTGATGAGGCTGCCCAGGGTTACAAACGGGAAAAGTATGGTCTGCTTTAATCCGACTGCATGATTCGCATTAGCCTCTTCTTCTAAGATACATCCTTCACGGACCTGCGCGCCGCATGCCACGGCTGCCTTTCCCAGAAAGACAGATGAGTTGAAAAATCCCCCTCTCAGCTCGACGTGCGGTCCGGTTTGACAATCGACGATGGTTGCCGGTGCTTCATATCCCAGCTTGGTTCCCCGAGAAATCAGGGTTTTTGACCCATAGATCCTGGTTCCGGGATATATTACTACACCGTCGCCGGAAATCCTCTCCAGAACTATTTCTTCCCCGACATCTATAGAAAAGGGGCTCGGTATATGGACCCCCTTTTCCATCAATTTAACTATGTTATGTGACAGGCTAACTTTTGTTTTCACGACTGATGCCCAGCTTGGCCATTTTTTTCTGGAATGTGTTTCTGTTGATTCCAAGGTAATTGGCTGCAGCACTCTTGACATGACCGTTCCGCTTGAGGGCAATTTTGAAAAGACATCTTTCAACCATGATTAAAACTTCTTCATGCAATCTGCTTTTCCTTTTTTTCCCGTCACCGACTGAACAGAGGACTGTAGAAATGTCTTCAAGCTTTTTTTCCATATTCTCTTCAATAAGCGAATATGGCTTTGCCTGAACATTTTGATCGACAGCTACAGATTTTGTTTTCTTGCGTTTCATAATAACGACGCGCCCTTTCTCCCATGCTTTTGTCGTGAAGAAAGTCTGATGACTCTTAACCTAGCTTATGACTTTTTACAAGATCAGAAAATTTACGAGGTAAACAGTTTTATTATTATGATACCTGCAAGAACCATAGCCGTAAACCATGTCATAATGATATCCGACATATTCTTTGCAGGATGTTCAATCTGTCTCCTGACTTCTTCTTCCACTTTTTCATTGTCCATGTGAGCGACAACATCACTGACGAGAGTGGAAAACTTTTCATATGTATTGGATAGAATATAAAATCCCTTCACTGTAGTCAACAGGAGATATACCCTTTTTCTGAGGATCAGAGCGCCAAGATGAGTGATATCCTCCCAGCGGAGTTCTTTTTTCCGCATGAATTTCCTGATCATGATGCCCTGGTCTCCCGTTTGGACCATGCGAAATGAAGATTCGAAGAGAACATAAAGAACGGGTATGAAAATCGCAGTAAGTAATATTCTTTCTAATTTCGACCCCACCAGGAAGTACGACAGCAGGAGAAGGAAGAAGAGGAGAATAAAATCAACGAAAAAGGGAAATAAAAACGATCTTCTTATTCTGTAGACGTTTTGATACATAGCTTCTATGGGTAGATAGATGCGGATCTCTCATTTACGCATCTCTAATGAAGAGACCGCTTTTGCCACCATGTTTTGTGATTAATTTGATGTCCGAAAGGACTATGTTTTTATCGGCAGATTTGCACATATCGTAAATTGTGAGAGCCGCAACGCTGACGGCGGTCATGGCCTCCATCTCCACCCCTGTTCTACCCACAGTCTGCACTGTCGCTTCAATGGTGATTTCACCCAGATCCGCATCTTTCGTAAACCTTATGTCAATACCTGTCAATTCCAAGGGGTGGCACATGGGGATCATTTCGCTTGTTTTCTTAGCTGCCATGATCCCCGCAATCTTGGCTACAACAAAGACATCTCCCTTGGGTATCTCTCCCCTTTCGATGAGACTCAGTGTCTTTTTCTTCATGAGGACTTTCCCCCGGGCAACGGCCTTTCGTACGGACCGTTCCTTTGCCGTCACATCAATCATCCTGGCCTTGCCTTTTTCATCGAAGTGGGAGAACTTAGTCATACTGATTTTCTGAACCTCGCTGCGAGAAGTTGTGCCGAAATTAGCATAGCCCCTTTGCCCAGTCAAGAGAGTTAAAAAAATACTTTTCTGAAAGAAATGTCTTGCCATGAAATAACTTATTTTATAGTATTTTCGCCCACTCTTGAGAAAGTTTCGGGGAGCACGAATTGATTGTAAAGGTCAACAGCAGCGCCGTTGTCGGTGTAGATTCGTATCCAGTCGATGTGGAAGTAGATATATCACCGGGACTTCCTCAATTTTTAACGGTGGGACTTCCTGATGTCGCAGTCAAGGAAAGCAAAGACAGAATCAAGGCAGCCATAAAAAATTCCGGCTACAAATTCCCCAAGAACCACGTTACCGTAAATCTCGCACCTGCCGACATTAAAAAAGAAGGAACCGGTTTCGATCTTCCCATTGCAGTAGGCATTTTGACAGGCGAAGGCTGTATTGAGTTAAAGGACACCCTCGATTACATCCTCATCGGAGAACTGTCCTTGGACGGAAGCATCAAGGGGGTTGATGGAGTCCTTTCCGCGGCCCTTCTGGCAAAGGAAATGGGGAAGAGGGGCATCATCGTGGCAAGGGAAAACGCCAACGAAGCCGCCATGGTGGAAGCTGTCGAAGTGATTCCTGTTGATACCCTTTCCGACGTCGTTGAATTTCTTAACGGCAGGAAGAAAATAATACCGCTAACGCTTGATATAGCTGATCTATTCAATAAGAGCTGCAATTATCCCTTCGATTTCAGCGAGATCCGCGGTCAGGAGCACGCAAAAAGGGCATTGGAAGTTGCCGCAGCGGGGGGTCATAATATAATAATGATAGGTCCGCCGGGTTCAGGAAAGACGATGCTGGCACAGAGGCTCCCTACCATACTTCCCGGCCTTACTTTTCCTGAGGCAATTGATATTACGAAGATATTTTCTGTGACGGGACTGCTCAACAAGAGAGAGACTATTTTAGGGACAAGACCGTTTCGAGCTCCCCACCATACAATTTCAGATGCCGGACTCGTGGGGGGAGGACACACTCCCAGACCGGGAGAGATCAGCCTCGCCCATCACGGCGTCTTGTTCCTCGATGAGCTGCCGGAATTCAAGAGAAATGTCCTTGAGGCATTGAGACAACCTTTGGAGGATGGACATGTCACGATCACGAGGTCTTCCATTACTGCCACATATCCGGCAAGATTTATGCTTGTGGCGGCCATGAACCCCTGCCCCTGCGGCTATTATACCGATCAGACGAGGGCTTGCAGATGTACAACACAGCAGATCCGCCAGTATCAGGCAAGGATATCGGGCCCCCTATTGGATAGAATAGATATTCATATCGAGGTCCCGTCGGTAAGATATAAGGACCTTACGGGAAGGTCTGCCGGTGAATCGTCCGGGGTAATCAAGGAAAGAATAGAGCGGGCGAGGTCCATGCAGAAGGGGAGATTTGCCGACCGGAGCATGCAATTCAATGCGAGGATGTCAGACAAAGAGATAAAACTATATTGCACCGTCGATGAGGAATCCCAGAAACTAATCGAAATGGCCATAGAGAAACTCGGGCTCTCAGCCCGGGCCTATACCAAGGTGCTGAAGATTGCCAGAACTATTGCGGATATTGAAGAAGATGAGAAGATCCGCTCCTGCCATGTCGCCGAGGCCATCCAGTACAGAAGCCTTGATAGAAAAATGATTTAGTGATAAGGGACTCTACCTATCCGATGGTAGAGCAAAGAGGGGGATGAACGTATGGAGATTAAGATTGTTCGAGCCAAACCAAACCAAATGAAGGCGAAGCCTCAGGACGAATCAAAGCTGGGGTTCGGGAAAATATTCACGGATCACTTCTTTACAATGAAATACCATTCGGATCGTGGTTGGTATGATGCAATGATAGAACCCTATCGGCCTTTATCCCTTGACCCCACGGCCATGTGCCTTCACTATGGACAGGAAATATTTGAAGGACTGAAGGCATACCGGGGAAAGAACAACGCTCTCTTCCTTTTCAGACCGGACCGGAATATAAAACGGATGAATAACTCCGCAGATAGGCTCTGTATGCCGCGGATCGACCCCGATCTTTTTATGGAGGCCCTGAAAAAGCTTGTTCTCATCGACAAGGACTGGGTGCCTCGATCCCGTGGGGCATCCCTTTATATTAGGCCGACGATGATTGCCACGGAAGCGGCCTTAGGCGTGCACAGCGCCAATGCATACCTATTTTTTATTGTCATTGGTCCCGTCGGTCCATACTATCCCCAGGGATTCAGCCCGACGAGCCTCTACGTGGATGAGGAGTATGTCCGGGCCGTGCGCGGGGGCATAGGGTATATTAAGGCTGCGGGCAATTACGCCGCTAGTCTCTTGGCAAGCAAATTAGCTGCTGAAAAGGGATTTACGCAGGTGCTTTGGTTAGATGCCATCGAAAGAAGATATATTGAAGAGGTGGGGACGAGCAATATCTTTTTCCTCGTCGGGAATGAATTGATTACACCGCCCCTCACGGGAAGCATCCTGCCCGGTGTGACCCGTGATTCAGTGATACAGATGGCCAGGAGGTGGAATATCGCCGTTTCCGAAAGGCCCATATCAATTGATGAGCTTATGGATGCATCCGCCAAAGGCACACTGAAGGAGGCCTTTGCCTCCGGGACAGCGGCTATTGTTTCACCCATAGGGGAGATCTTTTACAAAGGAAAGGCGACGGCTATAAGTGGAGGGGGAATAGGGGCCCTAACTGAGAAATTATACAATGAAATCCTCCAGATACAGTACGGCGAAAAAGATGACCCCTTTGGCTGGAGAGTGTCTCTATCGGACTGATAAACATATTTTTGAGGGATATTCCTCTTGTAACATACACTTGCGATTGGAATCCACAGAAGTGTGGAAAAGATTGTTCATAAACATGTTGATAACATGCGTAAGTCCTCAATTGTGACTATTTTATACCTCATTGCATACGATTGAGGCACTGAATAAGTTAAATAATTACAATAATATATATAAGTACCATTTGATTTCTGCTAGTTATTGATAGCTCTCGATGAGATATAAGCTTCTGGAAAGAAATGTGCCATTGTTGTTCTCATTTAATGTAAAAAAATGAAAAAAAAATGTGACCTAAATTATCGCTATTCATTAAAGACAGTAATCATCTTGATTTGTCTTTTATTTTTTGCTTTGCGAACATCATTCGCGGATATCCTGCCTCTCAATGAGTTGATTACAAAAACGCAGGAGAGATACGAAAAAACACAGGACCTTAAAGCGCAATTCATACAGGAAGTGACGATAAAGTCCATGAATAAGATAGAAAGGGAGGAAGGGGTTGTTTATGTAAAAAATCCCAGGAGAATGTTGTGGGTCTATTCGAAACCAAAGGCAAAAAAATTAATCATCAACCCTAAAAAAGCATGGTTGTATATTCCGGAGGACCGTGCTGCCTATGTACAGGATACAGAAAATATCTATAGGTCGAAGCTGGCCGTGAAGTTTCTTTCAGGCATAGGCAAACTGAGTGAAGATTTTCATGTAGGCTTTTCAAAGCCTGATACTGTGGACAGGAATGGGGACTATCTCCTTACCCTTGTTCCCAAAGTTTCGGACACAGGCGTCGATAAGTTGTATTTAACCATAGATAAGGAAGACTTTCAGATCATTCAATGCAGTTTTACAGACCTGTATGGAAATATTACCCGTATCCGGCTCGCAGATATAAGAATCAACAACAACCTTGACGATAAGCTTTTTAACTTCAAGCCCCCATCAGGCGTAGAAGTATTCAATATGCCATGATTGATGGTAGCGCCGTCCTTTCCCCAGCCATTTTCTGACTTTTTTACGAGGCAATTGTAATTCTTTTTTTGAGAAAATGTTTGCATCAATATTGCGTAATTTCTTGCCCTGAAGATCGGTGAATTATTTAATGCCCTGCGGGCTTTTTTGACTTTTCGATTTGCCCCATGGAAGGATGACACAGATGAAACGATATACGGTGGATGAGTTCTCCTCCTCGAATCTTGAAAAGGCCTTGACTTTAGAGTGGCTTGATACCAATGGATTGGGGGGTTATGCATCCAGTACGATTCTCTGCTGCAATACAAGAAAGTATCACGGCCTTTTAGTGGCAAATCTCAGGATACCGAAGGGGCGGCATGTCCTCCTTTCGTGGCTCGAAGACGCAGTCATTTCAGGCGAAAAGGAATTCTTCCTTTCATGCTGTCAATATCCCGGGGTCTTTTTCCCCCGCGAGAAGCATTTCCTGAAGGAATTTAGCCTGGATTATTCCCCCCGGTTTACCTATGAGGCGGATGGGATACGCATCCATAAGGCAATCATGATGATCCATAACGAGGATCGCGTACTCATCAGGTATGACGTCGAACATTGTCAGTCTCCGGGCGCCTTACGTCTGAAACCATTCGTTGCATTTCGGGGTTATCACGCCTTGACCAAAGAGAACATGTTCCTTCAAACGGAAACATACAAGACGGAAAGGGGATTCAGGCTGCACCCTTATGACGGCATGCCTCCCATTGTTGTTCAAACGAATGTAGAAGCGAAATTTTCCTCTTCTCCTGTCTGGTACAATAATTTTGAATATAAGAGAGAGGAAGACAGGGGCTTTGACTGGCATGAGGATCTTTTCTGTCCCGGCATTCTCGAGATTCTCATTGAAAAGGGAAGTGCCGTCATCATTTCTGCATCGACGGATGCCTGCCGGGAAAAGCTGGAAGAAATATGGATGACGGAAACGACGAGACGCGCCAAGGAGGCGTCAAAAGACGAGAAGATTGCGGAGAAGTTTGAAAATGAAGGGGATAGGGTTCACGTCCGAAACCTGATTACTTCGGGCCGGCAGTTTCTCATCAGTTCGCCGGCAGGCAGACCGGCGATCATTGCAGGATATCACTGGTTCGGCGACTGGGGACGGGATACACTCATCTCGCTTCCGGGTTTGACATTCCTGAGCGGTCGCTCCGAGGAGGGGATGGCCATCCTCGACTCAATGAGCGCATATGAAAAGAACGGCATTCTGCCCAATTATTTCTCCGATGATGAGATGGAAAATGCTTACAATACAGTCGATACGTCACTGTGGTATTTCTGGTCCATTCAACAGATGCTGAAGTATACCGGCGAAATAATGTTTATCAAGAGCCGGATGTGGCCGGTCATGAAGAGGATTCTGAAAGGGTATATGGATGGTACGGCATTCAATATCTATATGAGCGAAAACGGTTTGCTCCACGCGGGTGATAAGGGTACGCATATAACATGGATGGATGCAACCGTAGCAGGCACGCCTGTCACCGCGCGATGGGGATATCCCGTAGAGATTAACGCCCTCTGGTACAACGCCATCTGCTTTGTCGATGAACTCGGACAGCTTTTTGATGATCATGAGTTTTCTTTCCGGGATCTGATCTCAAGGATAAGGAAGTCCTTTGTCGATACCTTCTGGATCGAAGGCGAGGCCTATCTGGGTGATGTCTTCCGCGACGGTTTTCTGGATCAGGCCGTAAGGCCGAATCAGATTCTGGCCGTCTCGCTTCCCTATTCGCCATTGGATGCAGCTAAATGGATGGGTGTGGTCGAGAAAGTCAAGAAGGACCTCCTTACCCCGGTTGGCCTGAGAACCCTTTCACCGGAAGATAAAAGCTATAAAGGGCGGTACGAAGGCGATGGCTTGACAAGAGATGCGGCCTATCATCAAGGCACTGTATGGCCCTGGCTGATAGCACATTTCGGCGAGGCATATATCAAGGCCGCAGAAGACAAGGCGGCGGCAAAGACATTTCTCTTGAATTACATTCGGGCATTTCTTCGCAACCATATGCCGGAAGCCGGCATCGGTTGCATATCTGAAATCTTCGATGGCGACGTTCCGCATCGCCCTAACGGGTGTATTTCGCAGGCCTGGAGTGCTGCCGGACTAGTCAGACTGTACATGCTTCTCAATGATACTCCTGATACTTAAATTCCCATTAAGGCATTCGATGGCATATTAATGAAAGGATTTTCTGGTTTACTTTAACCTTCCATTATGACATTATAATAAAAGTATATTTCAGCGGTATCGTGCAAGAGTCACCCCTGTAATAACATTCCGATACAGACACATAATTGTTTTATGCTAAGGAGGCGCTCAGCCATTGAGAATCCTTATGTTCGGGTGGGAATTTCCGCCCCATGTGAGTGGCGGTCTCGGAACGGCCTGTTTCGGTATCACAAAGGCGCTCGTGGGACTGGGTCACAAGATATCCTTTGTCATTCCGGGATGGCCAGGTGAAGCTCTTCCATCGCACGTGGACTTGATTTCAGCGCCCGCAATTCCCGTGAGGGCGCAGGATATTGGCGCCATGGATATCTTTTCCGGACTCGATATCAGGCTAATCAATTCCACTCTTAGACCATATCTAAATAAGGGCGAGTATGAAAGGTCGCAGCAACGATATTTGGACCTGCCCTCATACGAAAAAGGCTGGATGGAAACGGAGGGCTCCCATGTCTTAGGAACCTCAGGGCACTATGGTCCAAATCTGATTGCCGAAGTCATGAGGTATGCAAGGGCGGCCGGTGTCATTGCCGGAGATCAGTCGTTTGATGTCATCCACGCCCATGACTGGATGACCGTCTTTGCCGGTCTCTATGCCAAGGAGGCCAGCGGGAAGCCCCTTGTTCTTCACATTCATTCTCTGGAATTTGACAGAAGCGGCGAACACGTCAATCAGGATATCTATTATCTGGAGCGCTGCGGCATGGTGTTATGCGATCATGTTATTGCTGTAAGCAATTATACAAAAAATTTGATAATCAAACACTATGGTATTGATCCTGACAAGATATCTGTAGTTCATAACGCCGTTTCGCGGGATGAAGCGCCAAAGGTTTACCATTGGGAAAAAAATCCTGACAAAAAGGTTGTGCTTTTTCTCGGCAGGATTACCTTTCAAAAGGGCCCTGACTACTTTGTCGAGGCGGCAGCAAGAGTCTTGAAAGAATTTCCGGAAGTCACGTTTGTCATGGCGGGTGCCGGAGATATGATGCCCCGCATGATCGAGCGGGTCGCCGAACTCCATATAGGGAGGAATTTTCACTTTACCGGCTTTCTTCAGGGAACAGAAGTCGAGCGTATATTCTCAATGAGCGACATGTATGTCATGCCAAGCGTATCGGAACCTTTCGGTATATCTTCTCTTGAGGCGATGGTTTACGATGTGCCTGTCATTATTTCCAGACAGTCCGGTGCAGCGGAGATTCTTGATCATGTTTTGAAAGTGGACTTCTGGGATGTGGATGAAATTGCCAATAAGATAATTGCTATTCTAAGATACCCGAGTCTGGTAGAGGAGATTGTCGAGAGGTCGCGTGAACAATTACGAAGCGTTCACTGGGAAAAAGCTGCCGAAAAGATCGTCGATGTCTACAGGCTCGTGGTGCATTGAAAAGGTGGGAAAATGCCAAGTATCTGTCTGCTCTTTCACGTGAATAAGCCTCGCTGGCTGAAGCACTATACCTTTTTTGATATTGACCATGACCACGTTTACGAGGATTCGGAAAGAAACCTCAAGAACCTGCACATATCATCTGAAAAATGCTATCTTCCGGCCAACCGCATCATGCTTGATCTGATCAAGCGCTATAAGGGAGATTTCCGGGTAGCGTTTTCGATAACAGGCGTTCTCCTTGATCAGTTTGAAAAACATCGGGGTGACGTTCTTGAAAGCTTTAAACGACTTGCCGATACGGGATGTGTGGAGTTTGTCAATGAGACTTATTACCATTCCCTTGCTTTTCTGTATTCCGTCCGGGAATTCAGAGAGCAGGTCATGTTGCATAAGAAGAAGATAAAGACCCTGTTTGGTCAAACTCCCAGGACACTTCGTCACACTGAACTCATCTATAACAGCGCCCTCGCGAAATATGCAGAAAAAATGGGATACCATGTCATTGTGGCCGAAGGGGCAGATAAGATTCTGGGATGGCGGTCTCCCAACTATGTCTACCGACCATCAGGGTGTAAGAATCTGAAACTGCTCTTGAGAAACTACCGTCTCTCCGATGATATTGCCTTTCATTTTTCGGACCCAAAGTGGTCTGAACATCCATTCTTGGCCGATAAATATGCTAACTGGATTCACAGTATGAACGATACCGGGGATGTCATAAACCTTTTCATGAATTATGAGACCTTTGGTGAACATCACCCGGATGAAACGGGGATACTTGACTTTCTCCGTCTCCTGCCCCGCGAAATTCTGGCGCATCCCGATTTCAGGTTTCAGACCCCGTTGGAGATTGCCGGAGACTACACTCCTGTTGACGAACTTGATGTGGAGGATTATATCTCATGGGCAGATGCTGAAAGGGATTTAGACGCGCGGCTGGGAAATGCATTGCAGAAGGACGCCATTGATGCTTTGTACAGTATGGAGTCGAAAGTGCGACGTCGGAAAGGCGCGATATTTCTCCACACGTGGCGCATGCTCCAGGCATCCGATCATTTCTATTATATGCGTACCAGAGGGCTTGCCGAGGGGGATATCCATAAACATTCCAATCCCTACGGGTCGCCCTATGATGCATATATCAACTATATGAATATTATCGACGATTTTTCCGGATACTTAGGCAAAAAGAGGAGCGTAATTCATGAAGAGTCAGACTAAAGGCTATCTATTTGAGGTCAGTTGGGAGGTATGCAATAAGGTAGGAGGAATATATACCGTTATTGCCAGCAAGATGAGGGAGGCCATTCGCAACTATGGTGAACGGTACTTCCTTCTGGGACCTGATCTCAAGACGAACCCTGATTTTGAAGAAACTGATGAGGACTGCTGGGTCAAGATCAGGGAAAGTACGGCTATCAAGGAAATCCCGTGCCGTTTTGGCAGGTGGAAAATTCCCGGAGAGCCCAAGGTTATTCTTGTCAATTTCGGGAAGAAGTATGACAAAGACCAGTTGCTCTATAGGCTCTGGGAGGATTACGGTATAGATTCCATAGCCGGCGGGTGGGACTATGTGGAACCTTTGATGTTCAGTTACGCCTGCGGTGAGGTAATCGAGACTGTCTATAATCTGATGGTCAGACCGCATAATAACATGCCGGCCATCGCCCAGTTTCACGAATGGATGTGCGGCGCCGGCCTCCTGTGCGTGAAAAAAAAGGTTCCCGAAATAGGCACCATATTTACGACACACGCAACGATTCTCGGAAGAACCCTGTCTGGCTCAGGGGTGGATATATATACTGTAATGGACAACATATCGCCTCAGGCGGAAGCGAGCGCCCACAATATCAAAGCTAAATATTCAATGGAAGTAGCCTCTGCCAGGGAGGCGGACTGTTTCACGACGGTCAGTGAAATAACCGCTTCCGAAGCGAAAAATTTTCTTGGCAGGTACCCGGATGTTATTACACCAAACGGTCTTGATGTGGACCACATCCCTGATCTTACAGCAAACAGAGCGCCAGCGTTGAAATCGAGGGAAAAACTCCTGGCTGCCGCTTCAAGGTTCTTGAGAAAGGATTTTCCTTCGAATACGAAGATTTTGATTATATCGGGACGTTACGAATTCCATAATAAAGGCATTGATATTTTTCTAAATGCCTTAAGCCGGCTCGAGAAAGACATGACCAAAGATGAAGAGGTTCTGGCCTGCTTTTTCGTAGTTGGAGGACATATGGATCTGATTCCCACCCTGCAGTGCGAGCCGGGAAGACCCGAACCGGGCAACCCTCCCGTTGCCACCCACAGGCTCCAGTACGAGGCATCCGATCCTATTTTGCAGACATGTAACAGACTGGGACTAATGAACACGTCCCAAAACAGGGTTCACGTAATCTTTGACCCGGCATACCTGAACGGTCATGATGGACTGATCAACATGACGTATTACGAAGCCCTCTCGGGATGTGATCTGGGAGTTTTCCCGTCGTATTATGAACCGTGGGGGTATACGCCACTGGAGAGCGTTGCCCACTCCGTACCCACTATTACTACCGATCAGGCCGGTTTCGGCCTATGGGTCCAGGAGAAGGCAGGTGAGAACAGCGGGGTTATCCTCTTGAAACGTAAGGGGCAGAAAATCGATTTAATTGAAGAAAATTTATATAATATCTTCAAAGGATTTCTATCCTGGAATGACCGTGAAATTGAAGAGAGGCGAAAGAGCGCCAGACATGTAGCCCTTCAGGCAAACTGGAAAGACTTCTTCAAGTTTTACCTCAAGGCGTATGATGCGGCCATCTCCACTGCCCATGAACGTGCAGAAAAGCTCGTCCTGATAGACTACAGAATGGAAAAAAAATATGTCTTTGCCGGCAGTGTATCTACGCAGCCTCATTTTCGCGCATTTACCGCTGTGGTGAATCTTCCCCTTAAGATTGAGCGGCTGCGGGAACTCGCCTACAATCTCTGGTGGACATGGCACCCCAAAGCCCGCAGTCTGTATATTTCCCTCGATCCCAAAGTGTGGCAGCAAATGGGAAATAACCCTGTCAGGATGTTGGAGACTGTGTCGCCGGAAAAGTTATTGGAGGCATCAGAAAACCCCAGCTATATGACAATGTATACGCAGATCATGCAACAGTTCGACGAATACATGAATGACAGGACTCCCAACGAAAGGGTACAGGTCTCTCAGGCAATCAAATGGTCTTCACCGATTGCCTATTTCTCTGCCGAATACGGCCTGCACGAATGCATCCCCATCTATTCGGGGGGGTTGGGTACGCTCTCCGGTGATCATCTAAAAACCGCCAGTGATCTCAATATTCCGCTTGTGGGTATAGGCCTTCTTTATAAGAACGGCTATTTCAAACAGGTTATTGATAAGAACGGCATCCAGATAGAGGAATATCCGGAGAATGAATTCGCCATGATGCCTGTTCAAATTGTTCGGGACGACATGGGAAATGAAGTTCAGATATCTCTCGAACTGCCCGGAAGAACACTCTATGCGAATATCTGGGAGGTCCAGGTGGGGCGCGTATCGTTATACCTGCTGAATGCAGATGTTCCGGGGAATACCGTACAGGACAGAAAAATAACGGAGCGGCTTTATCCGGCGGACCAGAGAATAAGGATTGAGCAGGAGATCCTTTTAGGCATGGGCGGCGTCAGGCTGATAAAGAAGTTGGGCATCCGGCCGCGTGTCTACCACCTCAACGAGGGTCATTCCGCATTTCTTATATTCGAACGAATCACTGGTCTGATGACGGAGGAAGGACTTTCCCTGGATGAGGCTATTGAGGTCGTTTGCGGAAGCACGGCATTTACCACCCATACACCCGTTGAAGCAGGCATTGAGAGGTTTCCCAGGGATTTTATGGAACATTACTTTTCCAGCTTCATCAAGAAAACGGGCATGTCCTGGTCACAGTTCTGGGAACTGGGACGAAAGGAGGGTGGAGAAGAGAAAACATTTTTCATGGCCATTTTCGCCCTGAAGATGGCCCATATGAGTAATGGCGTAAGCCATGTTCATGAAGAAGTGTCGAAGCGCATGTGGCGTGATGTATGGAAGGGTTTTAACATCTCGGACATCCCTATCCGTCACATCACAAACGGCGTCCACGTGATGTCTTATATCTCACCGAGGATGCAATCCCTCTTTGATGCATATCTTGGAGATTGGGAAAAGAACATGGGAAACCCGGAAATCTGGGAAAAGGTTCAAGACATCCCCGATTCGCTGCTGTGGGACACGAGATATGAACTCAAGCAAAGGACTATCAATTTTTTGCGGGAATATCTCTCCAAACACTGGGTGAAATATGGTTATACGAAGACGTGGCGGGAAGAATTCTTTTCAAAAATCAATCCCGCTGCCCTGATGATCGGATTCGCAAGACGCTTTGCCCCTTACAAGCGCGCCGACATGCTCCTGTCTGATCTGGACCGTCTGGACAGAATCCTGAATCATCCGACGCGTCCTGTTCATATAATTATGGCCGGAAAGGCGCATCCCAACGACGGCATGGGAAAAAGCCTAATCAAGAAGGTTATAGATGTCTGCAGGGATGAAAGATTCAGAGGCAAGATATTTTTCATCGAGGACTATGATATCAACATTGCCCGGCGTCTTGTTCAGGGCGTCGATGTTTGGCTGAATACGCCCCGGAGACCCTATGAGGCGAGCGGTACAAGCGGTCAGAAGGTCGTCGCCAATGGCGTGCTTAATGTCAGCGTATCTGACGGGTGGTGGTGTGAAGGCTATGACGGAACCAATGGCTGGACCATAGGGCCTGTCTGTAAAGGGTTTATTGAAGAGAGGGCGAATGCCGATGAAGAGGACAGCCAGTCGCTTTATGCAATACTCGAGAATTCAGTGATACCTGCATTCTACAGCCGGGAATTATCAGGGTTGCCGGAAAAATGGATCAGCATGATTAAAAGATCCCTACAAACCCTTATGCCCAGATTCAACACGGAAAGGATGCTCCTGGATTATTACAACGATATGTATCTGCCCACGGCAGAGAGGGAACATGAACTTTATACGGATACGCACAAACTGGCCCGCGAGCTTGCGGACTGGAGGCGCAAAATCCCTATGCGTTTTTCCTCGCTCAGGATCCTGGATGCCAGCATTGAGGGGATCCACGGGGATACCGTGCTTGTCGATCAGCCGTTGATCATCAGCGCCAGGGTCGATCCGGGGAATGTGGAGCCGGAAGAAATATTGGTTGAGCTGATAATAGGAAGAAGGGAGGTATATGAATTTGCCGAATCTCCCGATTGTATTCCTTTAAGCATAGCAAAAAAGGGGTCAGATGGAATCCTCACATATTCTGCGGAATACATCGTGAAAAACAATGGCCCCTATTTATACGGTATCAGGGTGCTGCCGTACCATAAGAATCTTGCCGCCAAGCACGCAACCGGCCTTATTCTCTGGGCATAGATGAGAGATCGTTGCTGTGACCAGGATATAAAACTTTCTGGCGGTGCGTCATCTCAGAAGTTCGCACATGCCGCTGTCATTTCGAACACAGTAAGAAATCTTGACATAAGATATTATTCCATAAAGGTATCGCGACACGTATAACTGCGCTATTATTTGCGGTTGATGAACATCAGGATGATCGTGAGGAGGATACTGATGATTATGCATGTGGCCAGAGGGAAATAGAAGGTGAAATTCTTGCCTTTGTAAAAGAAGTCACCGGGAAGTTTTCCAATCCACGGTATTTTCCCTCCCAGCAGGAGAAGGAAACCCAAGCCTGCAATGACCAGACCGATAACAATGAGAATCTTGCCGAAGCCGGAAAAATCAAGCATAGAATTTTTCCTTTTAGATTAACATTTGTAAAAGAGATTGCCACGTCGCTTTCGCTCGCAATGACAAATCATGTATCAACATCAATTTGCTGTCATTGCGAGCATAGAGAAGCAATCGCATATTTGCATTACTACGTTTAATTAATTATATCACATTTATGACCAGTTAAACGGTACTTTCTTTCTGAAATCCGGAACCAGCGCCCGGTCATCCACATCCTGGGTGAAGATGGTTTCAAAGCCCATGTCGAGGGCATGATTTATGACAAGCTCATATTCGTCGCGGGTAATCCTTTTTCTCAAATGGGGATGATTCTTAACAGAGGGTATGGGTGTGTACTGGGACATGATGCTCAGAGGTACAGAAAGGGATATATGCTTTTTGATTAATCCGAGGACTTCCAGGCTGTTCGATATAAATCCGGGGATGATGAGATGGCGGATGAGAATCCCCCTTTTCGCCACACCTTCTCCCATCGAGAGTTCTTCTCCGACCTGGCGCACCATTTCTTTGATGGAAGGGATGGCATGCGCCGCGTAATCCTTCACCCCGGAAAGGACAAGAGCATCATTCTCTGTGCCGTATTTAAAGTCTGGCAGGTAGATGTCCACCATGCCTTCCAGGATTTTCAGAACTTCCGGGTTCTCATAACCGCCGCAATTGTAAACGAGGGGAAGACGCAAATCTCTTTGGCGGGCGATGAGAAGGGCCTCCATGACCTGCGGTATCTGGGGGGTGGGCGTAACAGGCTCGATGTTATGACAGTTCTTTTTCTCAAGCGCCAGCATGATGACGGAAAGTCCTTCAATGTCTATCCGCTCCCCGGAAATATCATGGCTTAACTGATAGTTTTGGCAGTAGATGCATTTGAGATTGCAGGAAGACAGGAAGATAGTTCCGGCGCCCCGTGTCCCCGAAATGGGAGGCTCCTCACCATAATGGGGCAGGGCGTGGCTTACTACGACGTCGTCTGCGAGACGGCAGAACCCTAATTCACCTCTTGTCCTGTCGACCAGGCATTTTCTGGGACACAGTGTGCAGCTCTTCAGGATTCCCTTCAGCCGGTCAATACTTCGCCGCGAGATAGTTTCAGCGTCCACTTTCGATCCATGCCTCACTGAATTTCTATCTTTTCCACAACGTCCTTGATTTTTTTGCTTTCTATAAGTTCTAGGAATTCTTCTCCCAGATGTTGTGCACGTTCCACCACACTCCACCAGTTTTTGATCCTGGTAGACGGGTCATCGATGTAGATCGCGAAATCGTCCCGATTAGGTATTTTCCCTCCGGGGAGCTGCGCGACAAAGCCGTGGGAGGGATGAATCATCAAGACATTATCAAGATCGTCCGCTCGCGGCAGACGATAGGAAAGCTTCTTGTCCAGCCATCCCGGTACAATCCTTTCCTGATGATTGAAGAACAGGACGATATCGTCATTTGTTGAGGCATAGTTGTGGGTCAGGTGATAATCGATGAGACCGCCATCCCGGTATACTCCGACAGGGGCCCCATAGATGTTTCTGACTCCGGCGACTACTATGGGAATGGCGCACGAGGCCACCAGGGCGTACTTGAAATTGATCTCGTTCAGCGGAATGTACCGTCCATGGAAACCGGGCCTGAGGCAAAAATGCGGCGGCTTCGGCCCGTTATAGAATACAACCCGCTCGGCAAAATAATGGATGTATGATCTCTTAATGGCATTGAGGAGAAAGCCTATGCTGAGACCAAGCTGCTGTACCCATTTCAATTCAGAAGCTACAAGGTTTCTTGCACGGACTGTAATGATTGCAAGACGATACTTCTTGCTGGACAGTGCAAAGGGCAGGGCGTCGTCCTCAATATATGAATTTACAATGCCTATCAGGGATTCCTGAACAGTGGCCGGAGTATCGTTTCTCTTGTAAGTCGTGCCAATGTAGGATTCCATAAGAGTCTGGTAACTCTTTTCCGGCTCAGGTTGCAGCCAGGCAGCGAACCGCAATGCCCCTGCCGATGAACCGACGAGGTGCGTCGCCCTGACGCATCCGAGGAGGCGATTCGTCAAAAGAGTCAGGTCGAAGCCGCTGGCCACCAGCCACCGGGGACCAGTCGCCGGGGCGAAATAAGTCGTTACGCGGTCTAAGTGAAAGCCGCCATCCTGGATGATTTCATAGGCCCGCTTGCCCGCTTTTATACAGATACCGTTCATTATTATCAACTGTTGATGACTTTGAAATCTTGCAGCCCTGGGTAAAATTTCTTACAGATATGCTGAGAATCACAGGGAATCGCCACAAATGACCTTGACAGTATCCCGGCCGTTCGGTAGAGTAACGCATCTGAGAGGGATTTACCCGCTGCTTAATTTGGATGGCGGTTAATACATAAACTCTGGCTGTTTTGTCAACGTCTATTGTTGGTTGCATCCCCCAAAAAGTATGTGCCGATAGTCAGGGAAAGTATTTGTATGGATATCAAAGCCCGTGTGGCAGAAATAGCAAAAAATGCAAAGAAAGCGGCCACGGCGCTCGCCCGCTTGTCGACGGACGCAAAAGACAGGGCCCTCCTCGAAATGGCCGAGGCGCTCACCAGGCAAACCGGCCTTCTCATGAGGGAAAATGCAAAGGATCTCGAAAAAGCCACGCAGATGGGCCTTTCCGCAGCCATGATTGACAGACTTGTGTTGAACGAAAGTACAATCGAGGGCATTGCAAAGGGTCTCACGGAAGTGGCCGGTCTCCCGGACCCGGTCGGAAAAGTAACCTCCATGTGGCGAAGACCGAACGGCCTTCTCGTCGGTCGCATGAGGATACCTCTGGGAGTAATCGGTATAATCTATGAGTCCCGCCCCAACGTGACTGCAGACGCAGCCGCCCTTTGTCTGAAATCCGGCAATGCCGTCATCCTGCGAGGAGGGTCTGAGGCGATAAACTCGAATATTGCCATTGCCAAGATCCTTCAGAGCGTCTTAAAGAAGCAGGCCATTCCCGAGGAGGCCATCCAGGTCATTCCCATGACTGAGAGGGAAGCAGTCCGCGAGATGCTGCAGCTTGAAGAATATATAGACGTGATCATCCCGAGAGGGGGCGAAGACCTGATCAGGGCTGTTGTCAATGAATCGAAGATTCCCGTCATCAAACATTACAAAGGGGTTTGCCACATATTTGTGGATGTCGGCGCTGATTTTGACATGGCCGTAAATATTTGCATGAACGCGAAGACCCAGCGTCCGGGGGTTTGCAATGCCATGGAGACTCTGCTTGTCCATCAGGATATTGCAGGAAAATTTCTGCCGCTTGTTGCCCGTCATCTCAAGGGAGCAGGAGTTGTCCTCCGGGGCTGCGACAGGACAAGACGAATCCTCAAAGATATTGAACAAGCAAAAGAGGAAGATTGGTATCAGGAATACCTCGATCTCGTTTTGTCCGTGCGCATCGTCGATGATCTTGATGAGGCTATGGCCCATATTGAAAAATACGGTTCTCTGCACACGGAATCAATCATTACGAACAATTACCAAAACGCGCAGCGCTTCTTAAATGAAGTCAACTCGTCCACTGTCCTCGTCAATGCGTCCACCCGTTTCAGTGATGGTTTTGAGCTGGGACTCGGCGCGGAAATAGGGATCAGCACGACAAAACTTCATGCCTTTGGTCCCATGGGACTGGAAGAGCTGACAACAACAAAATTTATTATCTACGGGAATGGACAGGTGAGAACATGAAATGGGGATTATTGGGAGGCACATTCGATCCGATACACAATGGCCATCTCAGATGCGCCGAGGAAGTGCTCGAAATTTTTGATCTGAACCGGATTATCTTTGTTCCCGCTGCGAAACCGCCGCACAAAATAGATGGCGATATAACATCATTTCATCACCGGGAGCAGATGATTAAGCTGGCTATTGAAGGGAACCCGGTATTTACATTCTCCGATGTGGAGAAGCAGCGTGAAGACAAGTCTTACTCGGTGGAAACTGTTGATTACATTCTCAAGAAATACATGAAAGAGCTGGAATTGTATTTCATCCTGGGGCAGGATGCCTTTCACGCCATCCAGAGTTGGAAAGACTGGCAGAGGCTGCTGCTCTTATGTAGTTTTGTAGTTATGACAAGACCCGGTTACGAAGACAGGGGACTGGATGGAATCCTTCCTGCCGATTTCGCTTCCCGGTTTAGGTATGATGATAGTGTGAAGGGTCTCAGGGGGCCTACGGGGCACGTCATTTATTTCAGGGGTGTTACTTTCCTGGATATCTCATCCAGCAATATCAGGCAAAGGGCAAGAGAGGGCAGGTCCATCAAATACCTCGTTCCTGAGACGGTCCGGCATTACATTATGAAAAACTCTCTGTACAGGAACCCAAAATAGTAGGTACTCATACGTCTAATCCTAAGAATACCGCCAATCGGTCTGTGTCCAAACGAACCGGGAAAATCTTCCTCGCACTGGGTATTATCGTACTTCTTTTTGGCGCCGCCGCATCAGGAGCCTCGGACAATTTTCCTAAACCGGTTGAGGCTGTCAATGATTTTGCTCGCGTGATCCCGTCGGACTATAAGAACCGCATGGAGGGCCTCGCTCAGGAGGTCCTCGAAAAAACAGGGACTGCCATTGTTGTTGTCACGGTGGAAAGCATAGGTGATAACGAACTGAACGATTACGCCAACCGCTTATACAAGGCCTGGGGCATAGGCAAAAAAGGAGAAGACAAGGGCGTTTTGATTTTCCTCACCTTAAAGGAGCGGAAATTCAGAATTGAAACCGGATACGGCGTTGAAGGCATCCTCCCCGACGGACTCGTTGGCGAAATTCGTGACAGGTATGCAATTCCGTATTTCAAGAAGGGTGACTTCGGGCAGGGACTTTCCAATACCGTGACCGCCTTGGCTTCTGTTGTGGCAAAAGCTGCCAATGTATCCATCACAGGCGGTATAACCGTCGCGCAGCCGGGAGAGAAGAAAGTCGGACAGAGGGGCAGCGTATTGCCCCTGATCATCCTTGTTCTGATAGTGGTTTCACTCTTGGGCACGAGGCAGGGAAGGGACCTGCTCCCCTGGCTGCTGCTCATGGCATTTACCGGTAGAGGCGGCGGCGGCGGCTTTGGGAGCTTTGGCGGTGGAGGCTTCGGCGGCTTCGGCGGCGGTGGAAGCGGGGGCGGCGGAGCGAGCGGCGACTTCTGACGAGACGAGAGGTGATCAACATGACAAAGGTACCGAAAAATCCTGAGGAGATTTTTGAAGAGCTCACGGATGACTTCAAGAATGTTTTTGGCAGTGATCTCATTTCCATTATTCTCTATGGAAGCGGGGCAAGCGGCCATTACGTCCCCGGGAAATCAGATCTCAATTTTCTCATAGTCCTCTCCGAAGGAGGGATCGATAATCTGGATAGGGCCTTCAGGGCTGTTGCCCGGTGGCGGAAGCGTAAGGTAGCAATTCCTCTTTTCATGACGAAAGCGGAAATATTATCTTCCCGTGATTCATATCCCATTGAGTTCCTCTCTATGAAAAAACATTATGTCCTTGTCAGCGGTGAGGATGTCCTCGGTGGATTATCCTTCGAGCCATCCCTTCTGCGCTTGCAGTCTGAGAGAGAATTTAAGGGGAAGTTAGTTCATTTGAGGAGGGGCTTCCTGGAAGCGGAAGGACGGGCACGGCAGATGCGCGAACTTATCAAAGCCTCTTTCACGGCATTCATCTCCATATTCAGAGCCCTTCTATACCTCAAAGGAATTGACATACCGCAGGCGCGAAGGGATATAATCAATGCTGTCGCCAGGGAATATTCCGTTGATCCTGTTATTTTCCTGAAATGCGCAGATATCAAGGAAGACATTGACCGGATTGCCGCTTCCGAGATTAAGAATGTTTTTATAGATTATGTAAAGGAGATCGAAAGGCTATCCGCCATCGTTGACGGCATGAGTGTATGAAAACACCATGGCTGCAAAACAGAGTGAATGCAATTTCTGAAAAGTTGCAGAATATATCGGGAGGTGCTACATGACCAGCGGGAAGAGAAATCTCATTATTGCAGGTGTAATTGTTCTTGTCCTTGTACTTGTTCTATACTCCAATTACAACACCTTCGTTTCTTTGGATGAGACTGTAAAGGCGTCCTGGGCGCAGGTTGAAAATCAGTTGCAGCGGCGGTACGACCTGATACCCAACCTTGTGGAAACAGTAAAAGGGTACGCCAAGCAGGAAAAGGATGTCCTCGTCGAAGTTACCAATGCCAGGGCAAAGGTGGGCGGTGCAGCGAATGTGCCGGATAAGATCAGCGCCAATAATGAATTGTCCGGCGCCCTGAGCAGACTCTTGGTTGTGGTCGAAAGGTATCCTGATCTCAAATCCAATCAGAATTTTATGCGCCTTCAGGATGAGCTTGCGGGAACGGAAAACCGGATTGCCGTGGAAAGAAAGCGATATAATGACGCAGTGAGAACTTATAATATCGCGATCAGAAGCTTTCCGGGGAATCTATTCGCAGGAATGTTCGGTTTCCATAGTGCAGCCTTTTTTGAGGCGCCGCCGCAGGCCAAGGCCGCTCCACAGGTCAAATTCTAAAGGTTATACGAAGTGGCCTTCAAGAGATTGTCATTCCGATCGTGAGCGAGGAATCTTATGTATGCTTCATTAAAGATGTCTCGCATCGCTCGACATGACAGTTTGCAATTAGTTCCTGCTACAAAGTTCAGTCATCCGGTGTTGGGATAATGAGTTTCCGGTATTTCCGGTTGAAATGCTGCTCATTCCGGCTTTTTCATTATGAGCGGCATTGTTTGACAGGCGTGTTATTGAAGCCGGGTCCGATCCGCTTCATTTTTTATAGGACGCAGCATCGATTGCGGGACAATATAGTCACGCATTTTTGAGACAATATAGACCAGGATCCAGAGATCATCAGGTGTCCTCTTGCCCCTCTTTCCGATAATTTTACCCTCACAGCCATAAAGAGGATGTCTGGGATGATCGACAACGACCATATCTCCTAATTCCATCTTCCTTTTCTCCTCATTTCTTCCGGCATCGTTATGCCAACGGGATTTCCATCATGCATCCGGAGAGATCTCCATGCCACCACTGTGCCGTAATCCTTCTTCTGTCATTTCGACCCCTTCAGATTCCTCAGGGTAAACTCCGGGAGAAATCTTTCTCCGGGCTGAAGGGTTTGGAATGACATTTCCTCCTGTTACGATACAGGCACGCTGTGAATTCTGCAAAAAAGTCAGCAATATCGGAAGCAGTCCCCAGCCATTTCCTTAATTTGTAACACAATTTAAATCAGAAGTCCCCTTCTTTTAGAGTATAAATATAAAGGCACCCGGCACCGGCTGTGGCCTCGGCCTGAAACAAGCCAAACATTAAAGATTGAAGCAAAATATTTTAGAAAAAACTTGACAACTTGCCGGGCATATAATACTCAGAAACACACGGTAAGTAAATGTTACTTACCATCCTTTCAGGCTGTCCATTGTCGGTAGTTTTTCATGTATTCGTTAAAGCCGCATCCCTTAATTAAAGACTTATATTCCGAGGGCATGAAACCTTCACGTCCACATTCGATTACTAATTAGCTTGTTCTTGCAAAGATTTCGGCTGCTAATCTGAGAGATGGCTCCGTGCCGGGATATTCTTGTAACCCTGACTTGTCATCTGTATGAAAAATTATTGCTGATTTAGCGACACCTCTTGGGAAAAACTAAAAATAAAATGAGGAGGCATGTATATGGGCAGGAGTTTGTTCGGAGAGGAACATGAGATATTCCGCGATTCATTCAAAAAGTTCCTGGCAAAAGAGGTGACCCCCTTCATAGAGAAGTGGGAAGAGGATGGCATTGTTCCCAGGGAAATGTGGAATAGGCTGGGTGATAATGGGTTTCTCTGCCCATGGCTTGACGAGAAATACGGCGGCTCCGGGGCGGGATTCGAATACTCCGCCATTATCATTGAAGAGCTCGCCTATATCGGAAGCCACGGACTCATAGCGGGCCTGCATAGTGATATCATCGTCCCCTACATTTACAGTTTTGGAAATGAAGAGCAGAAGATGAAGTGGCTCCCCGGTTGCGCCACAGGCGATATTGTGACAGCCATTGCCATGACTGAACCGGGTACAGGATCGGATCTCGCCGCGATCCGGACTACGGCGGTGAAAGACGGCGATTCATATGTGATCAACGGCCCCAAGACTTTCATTTCCAACGGCATTCACTGCGATCTGGTCATCGTGGTGGCAAAGACGGACCCCCATGCCGATCCGCCCTTTAAGGGCATCAGTCTCATCTGCGTTGAAAGCGGAACCCCGGGTTTCCAGAAGGGGAGAAGGCTCAACAAGATGGGGTTTCACAGCCAGGACACGGCAGAGATGAACTTCGAGGACTGCCGGGTGCCCGCGTCCAATCTGTTGGGGAAGGAGGGGCAGGGCTTCTATTATCTGATGCAGAAACTGCAAGCGGAAAGGCTCGTAGTGTGCATTATGGGCCAAGCCATGGCGGAGGCCATGCTGGATATGACCATTAAGTATTGCAGGGAGAGAACCGTCTTCGGAAAGCCCATCAGTTCTTTTCAGCATAATACGTTCAAAATTGTGGAGATGGCTACAGAGATTGAACTGGGAAGGACTTTCCTCGATTCTCTCCTTCTGGATTACTGTGAAAAGAAAGATATTGTTAAGAGAGTTTCTATGGGCAAGGCTTGGATTTCAGAAATGGCGAACCGCGTAGCCTATGATTGTTTGCAGCTTCACGGCGGCTACGGCTACATGGAAGAATATCCGATTTGCCGTTTTGCAAGAGACGTGAGGGTTATTCCCATATTTGCAGGTACTACAGAGGTCATGAAGGTCATTGTCGGTCGCATGATGGGCCTGTAATCATAACGCGAGAGGGCTGAGGCCTTGATTGCTATCGCCCATCCGGATTTCCAGGCAGAGCTGCGCAAGGAAGCCAAGAGGATTCTTTATTGAATGGCAATAGGATTTTGAAAAAGTTAAGTCTTACGTTGAAAGGAGGAAATTAAATGGAGGTTAAAGGTTGTAAAGCGATTGTAACCGGCGGTGCATCGGGACTGGGTGAGGCATGCGTCCGTAGCCTGGTGGGTCTGGGCGGGAAGGCGGCTATTTTCGATCTTGATACGGCAAGGGGAGAGAAACTTGCCGCCGAGCTGGGAAGCAACGTCATCTATGCTAATACAAATGTGACAAACGAAGAAAGCGTGCAGGCAGCCATTAAGAAAACAATAGATGCCTTTGGAGCGATAAATGTTGTGATCAACTGCGCCGGCGTGGGAGATCCCGGGAAGGTTCTTTCCAAGAAAGGCCCCATGGCGCTTTCGTTATTCAACCGCGTGGTGCAGATCAACCTGGTGGGCACATTCAATGTCATCAGACTTGCAGTTGAGCACATGGTTAAAAACAGCGGAAATAAAGACGGTGAAAAAGGGGTCATCATTAATACCGCCTCAGTCGCCGCCTTCGACGGTCAGATCGGGCAGCCGGCTTACAGCGCCTCCAAGGCAGGTGTCGTTGGTATGACCCTGCCCATTGCAAGGGAGTGCGCCGAGTATGGAATCAGGGTAATGACGATTGCGCCGGGACTCTTCAATACGCCGATGCTCGCGCAACTGCCCGAGGCGGCGCGCGAGGCCCTCGGCAAGATGGTTCCGTTCCCGCAGCGTCTCGGCGATCCCATGGAATATGCAAAGATGGCCCAGCATATCATTGAGAATCCCATGCTCAATGGAGAAGTCATACGGCTCGATGGCGCTATCCGAATGGCAGCGAAGTAAAAAATTTCAAACAACGAAATCCCGCATCGCATTCTTGGGATTTTGTGTGCAAGACTGGAAAAAAAACCAAGAAGGAGAATAGAAAGAAATGGAGAACAAGAATGATATTGTAATGGTTAGTGCGGTGAGAACGCCGTTCAGCAAATTCGACTCCGCCATGGCGGATATCCCGAGCATCGATCTCGGTGTGATGGTCATGAAGGAGGTGATCGAACGGGTGGGAATCAAGCCCGAGGAAGTGGATGACATCAGTTACGGGAGCTGCATCCCGGCGGAAGTCGCCCTGGAAACGGATGTGCCGGCGAGGCAGGCGACGCTCCTTGCCGGGTTCCCGGCGGATAATATTTCCGTAAGCCTTGACAGGGCATGCTGTTCATCCCTGACCTGTCTCCGCTTAGGGGTCAGGGCCATCAAGGCCGGAGAGGCTGAGATCGTCATGGCCGTGGGATCGGAGAACATGCCGCGGACGCCCCATCTGGCACCCGGTTTAAGAAAGGGAACGCGACTGGGGCATATCAAGCTGATCGATTGCCTCTTCGAGCTTGGCTACACGGCCAAAGGATTCAATCCCGTTGCTAAAGATGCGGGAGAAGTGGCCCTGGAATATGGCGTGACAAGGGAGATGCAGGACGCCTGGGCTCTCGGGAGTCAGGAGAAATACGCAAAGGCTTATGCGGAAGGGAAGTTCAAGATCGGAGAGGAACTCATGCCCGTAGTGATCCCGCAAAAGAAAGGCGAACCTATCGTCATTGAAAAGGATGAATCGCCGAGGAAGACAAGCATGGAAGCCCTGGCGAAGCTAAAACCCATCTACGGCAGTCCCACTGTGACAGCGGGAAACGCGCCTCCCATCAGCGCCGGAGCGAGCGCTATCCTCATCATGACGAAGGAGAAGGCCAAACAGAAGGGTCTCAAGCCCTTGGCAACAATAGTTACAGTAGCGGCTTCGGCTACAGCCCCCCGCGAAATCGCTGTCATTCCGGCTTATACGATTCAAAAGGCACTGAAGCAGGCAGGTCTGACGCTCGACGACATGAAGCTGATTGAAATAAATGAAGCCTTTGCAGTCCTGCCTCTTGTTGCCACAAAGATACTCGCCAATAACGACGAGAAAAAGTGGAAAGAGCTTCAGGCCAAGACCAACGTGAACGGCGGGGCTATCTCCATCGGTCATCCCGTCGGAGCAAGTGCTGCAAGAATCACGATGACTCTGGCCTATGAGCTCAAAAGGCGCGGAGGCGGTTACGGAGTAGCGGCTATCTGCGGCGGTCTGGCGCAGGGCGAGGCGGTAATAATCAAGGTATAGAAAAGTGTTTAAGTCTCTCAGCCTATTGTAACGTATGTTAGCAATCGAAGAGCAAAGGAGAAGGGGATGGATTATCAGACGATTTTATATGAGAAAGGCGAAGGGATAGCCGTCATCACCTTGAATCGCCCCAAGAGCATGAATGCCCTCAACAGCCAGCTATTCAGGGAGCTGGATCATGTCCTCGCGGCAATTGACGGTGATGAGGAAGTAAAAGTGGTTATCCTTACTGGGGCTGAAAAGTTCTTCGCCGCAGGCGCCGATATCACCGAGATCGGACAGATTGCCGCGCCGGTGGATGCTCATCGGTTTCTGAAAGATGCCCAGGCTGTCTTTAACAGGATTGAGGACCTGGAAAAGCCTGTTATTGCAGCAGTGAGCGGCCTTGCCCTGGGCGGCGGCTGTGAACTTACGCTTGCCTCTGATCTGAGGATTGCCGCAGATAACGCAACCTTCGGGCTACCGGAGATCAAGATCGGCGTCATTCCAGGGGCTGGAGGCACTCAGAGGCTTCCCAGGATCGTTGGTGTCACGAAAGCCAAAGAGCTTCTCTATACCGGCGATTTTATCGATGCGCAGGAGGCCTATCGCATCGGGCTTGTGAACAAGGTGGTGCCCGTCGCTTCCCTGATGGAGGAAGCCAGGAAGATGGCTCAGAAAATTGCCTGCCAGCCGGGCTTCGCCTTAAAAATTTTAAAGATCGCAGTCAACGGCGGGATGAATATGGACATTAAGTCGGCCATGGCCTACGAGGCGCGATGTTTTGAAATTCTCTTTTCCACGGCGGATCAGAAAGAAGGGATGAAGGCCTTCGTGGAAAAGCGAAAACCTTCGTTCACAAACAGGTGATATGGGGAAAGTAGTTTCATTGAGAGATGCCATCGGCTGCATCCGGGACGGGGACGTGCTGTTTCTCGGGTCGCTCATTGAGTGCCGGCGTCCCATGGCCGCCGCGTATGAAATCGTCAGGCAGCGAAAGAAGGGGCTGATCCTCCTTGCAGAATGTTCGCTTGCGGAAGATATACTCGTAGGGATGGGCTGCGCTGCGGCTTGGCGCGGTTGCTATACGGGGATAGCTAATTTCGGGCTTTCTCCGGCAACACTTCGAAAAATAGAAACGGGCGAATTCGTCGTCGATGATATCGGGCATATTGATATCATCCTGGGCGCCATGGCGGCCATGGCTGGGAGCCCCTTCGTCGCCACCCGCGCCACTTTAGGAAGCGACGTTCTCAATCCCGAGTTCTCGCGGATCGAGCAGATCCGGGAACTCGCGCGTGATCCCTCCATGATTCCCGGGGAAAAGTTCGTGTTGATGGATGATCCATTTTATGGGAACGGCCTCGTAAAACTTCAGCCCGCCATGCCGGCGGACATAGCCGTCATCCATGTTCAGCAGGCGGGCGAGGATGGGACCGGGCGCATAGAAGGCAGTCTCGCCTTTGACCATTATTTCATTCACGCCGCCAAACGGGTTATCCTGACTGCGGAGCAGGTCGTTCCGGAGTCCTATCTGAGGAGGGACCCCAACCGTAATCAGATCCCCTGCACCAGTGTGGATATGGTCGTGGAAATCCCATGGGGCGGGCATCCCAGCCAGGTGCAGGGATTTTACGATGTCGATATGCCCTTTATCAGGGAGTATGTAAAAGCCGCTAAGACCGAGGCTGGTTTCGAGAGCTGGGTTCATGAATGGGTCTTGGCAATGAAGTCACACGATGAATATCTGGACAGGATAGGGGCGGCGCGGCTTCAATATCTGCGGGCGATTCCACCCTATGGATACCGCCCCCGCAATACCTGTCAGAAATCGCATAACAATGAAAACGTATTGAATGAGACGGGAGGTGATGCATAAGAACCGGCATTGGACGATGACGAACGGTTATCTGGTCACAATTGATTGAGATACAGTTAAGGAGGGAAATTATGAAAAAAAGCAAGGTCGTCAGTTTGAAAGAAGCAATGCAGGAAATACAGGATGGTGATTGTATCGTCATGGGCGGCGTGGTGGAAGATCGTCGTCCCATAGCCGCTGCCTTGGAACTGATACGGCAGGGCAAGAAAAACCTCATCATGCTGGCGGAGTGTTCACTTTCGGAGGACATGCTCGTCGGCGCAGGCTGTGTAGCGGCGTATCGCGGAACCTATACAGCCATCGGGGCTTTCGGCATTTCTCCTTCCACGAAGAGAATGGCGGAAGCGGGTCGCATCGTTATCGATGACATCGGTCACACGGATGTCTGCCTGGGCGCCATGGCTGCCATGGCGGGTGCTCCCTTCATCGCTTCCAGAACAACCTTCGGAACGGATGTGCTGAATCCCGCCTACGATAATGTGGCCAAAATCAGGGCATTGGCGAGAAACAAGGAGATGATCCCGGAGAAGAAGTATATTCTTATGGATGATCCTTTTTTTGGTCGCGGCATGGTCCAGCTCCATCCAGCAATGAAAGCGGACGTTTTTATATGCCACGTCCAGTATGCGGGTGAAGAAGGGACTGTCCGCATCGACGGCAGTCTGGTCTTTGACCACTTTGCCGTTCATGGAGCAGAAAAGGTCATTATCACCGCAGAGCAGGTTCTTCCTGAGGAGTATCTCAGGCGCGACCCCAATCGCAATCAGATTCCCTGCACGAGTGTTGACATGGTAGTTGAGGTCCCCTGGGGCGGTCATCCGGGACAGGTTCACAATTTTTATGATATGGATATTCCTTTTATTATGGATTATGTCGGAAAAGCGAAAACGGAAGCAGGATTTCAAGAATGGGCCGATTCCTGGGTTTACGGGCCGAAGAGCCACGATGACTACCTGAATAAACTGGGTGCTTCGCGTTTGGAAAAGTTGCGGGCCATACCCCCGTTCGGGTATCGTCCAAGACCGAAAGGAGGGACACGATCATGACAGAACAATACGCAAAAGCGCAAGACTACAAGCCGACGGAGGCAATGGTTATTTACGGCGCCCGGATGCTGAAAGAATTTAACGGGAAGACCGGGATCATCGGGATTGGAGCGCCGCTTCTGGCTACACACTTGGCAAAGATACTTTATGCGCCGGACATGAAGATGATTGTGGAAACGGGTCAGGCGGATGCCAACCCGATTGAGGTGCCGCTGTCCATCATGGATAGTCGCCTGACCTATGGATCGTCTTGGCAGATGGGCGACCCGGAAGGGCTGTTCCCGCTTATGCGAGGGGAAATTGACTTCGGTTTCATCGGGGGGGCACAGATCGACAAATACGGCAGCCTGAACTCTACCTTTATCGGGACCGATTATAACAAGCCGACGAAGAGACTGGCCGGCACGGCGGGCGCAGTCGATATCGGCGGATTCTCTAAGGCGACCATTATTACCATGGCCCATCAGAAGCGCCGGATATTGGAGAAGGTGGATTACCTCACCACGCCGGGCTGGATGGTAAAGAAATGGCCGGAAGGCAAGATGGTCAGACGGGAAGAGATCGGTCTCCCCGGCGGGCCTATCGCTTTTATTTCTTCCATGGGGATTATGAGATTCGATGCGAAAACGAAGATCATGTATGTGGAAAAATGCTTCCAGGGGGTAACGCCCGAGGCGATCAAGGAGAACACGGGCTTTGATATCGACATCTCCCGTGCGACTGAGGCAGACCCCCTGCTCTTAGAGGAACTGAAGGTTTTGAGGGAACAGTGCGATCCTTTGAACATATACCGCACACGATAGGCAGCAGAGAGGCATGGAGATGACGAGACAGGGCTGGGGCGGAAACGGCCGCATTATATGACGTCGGCGCCCCGGCCTTAAGATTAGGGGCCGGAATACTAACTATTCGGTCATCTATCTCAAAGATATATAACCACTTCATAGATAATTTCCACTGGAGGATGTATGCCAGCGGCACGTGAAAAGGTCAGGAAAGGCTCGGGCAAATTGAATGTAAGGCCTTTGCCTGTCGGGGGCGTCAAGATTAGAGAGGCCTTCAAAGCGCTCTTAGAAGAAAGAGAATTCAACGCGATTACGACTGCCCAGATCTCCAGGAAATCGGGTGTCAACGAAGCCCTCATCTATAAGTATTTTGGTGACAAGCGAGGTCTGCTGCATCAGGTGCTCCGGGACTATCTCGACGAATATCTTGGACAGTTGGAATCGGAACTGAAAGGGATCAAGGGCGCCTTCAACAAATTGAAAAAGATCGTCTGGTCCCAGTTGAACCTCTATGAGTCGAAGCGGGTGCTCGCCAAAATTCTCCTTCTGGAAGTGAGAAATTACCCGGGTTATTTTGAAAGCGAAAGTTATGGTCAGGTGCAGAGGTACAGCAGAATCATAACGGAAATTCTGAAGGAAGGCATAAAAAATGGTGAAATCCGTAACGACATACCGGTCACGTCCATGAGGCAGGTGATACTGGGCGGCATCGAGCACCTGTGTCTGCCGAAGATCATATACGGAAAGCCGTATTCTGCCAAGGAGCTCACAAGGGAATTATGTATGGCTGTATTTGAGGGAATAGCAAAGCGTCCTTCGTAAAGAAACGAAGCGAAGAATATTTTGAAATCGCTCTTCACATTTCACTGAAGGAAATATGACGATATGAAGAACCGTATAACACAACTCTTCAATATAAAATATCCCATTGCTCTGGGGGGAATGGCCGGCGTGACGGATGCCAAACTGGCCGCCGCAGTCAGTGAGGCGGGAGGTCTCGGTACAATTGCCGCTGCCACAGAGTCCGCCGAAAGCTTAGCTACGGAAATCCGCCGTTTGCGGGATATAACCGCGCTTCCCTTTGCGGTGAACATTCCACTCATGGCTCCCCAGGCCAAAGACTTGATTCAGGTGGTGATTGAAAGCAGGGTTCCGGTCGTAATTACCGCCGCGGGCAGTCCGACGGTCTTCACTGCGGCCCTGAAGCAGGCCGGTAGCCGCGTGATGCACGTCGTCCCCTGCGTCGATGCCGCGAAGAAGGCGGAAGGCGCCGGAGTCGATGCCGTCATTGCAGAGGGTTTCGAATCCGGAGGATTTGCGTCTCCCTTTGAAATCGGCGCCCTCGCCTTGATTCCGCAGGTCGTGGATGCCGTCCGGATACCTGTGCTTGCAGCCGGCGGCGTGGTCGATGCACGGGGCTATGCGGCCTGCCGCATTCTTGGCGCGGAAGGGATTAGTGTGGGTACGGCTTTTCTTGCCACGGTGGAATGCACTAAAATCGGCAGTGCATGGCGGGAACAAATTTTGAGTGGAAGGGACGTCTCCACAAAAATCCTGGCCAGGGGAATCGCTCCGATCAGGATGCTCGCAAATCAATGGACGGAAAAATTGGAAAAACTTGTCTCTGCGGGCGTGACAAAAAAAGAAATCATGAAATTTATTTTTTCCTGTGACCCCAGGAGCAGCGAGGATGGCCCTTTTGGGTGCGGTCAAGGAGTGGGCCTGATCCGGCGGATCAGGACAGTGAAAGAAGTCATGGACGATTTCGTTACAGGATCTGAGGAACTCCTGAAGAGAATGGCAGCGAGAGATTAGATTTTTATTCTCAAAAATAATCACAATGCTGACGGAAATAGTCAGTCCCACACCCTAGTATTCTTGGCCTCCCCACAGCGCTGCGAACCCCACCCTTTACAATTTGTAAATTGAATTGACAATTTGTAAAGAATGCCGGCGTGAAAGATAGATATAAAGTCTTGTTCCGCAAATTTATGACGCTGTTAAATGAATCTGAGCGGTTGAAGACTGATAATTTCCCGGCCAGATTCACGAGCAACCTAACTTCCTCTGAAATGTTGATTTCTTCGATTTATCCATCCATTCAACCTTTGAATTGTAAATCGATAACAAATCTTGTGGTTTATTCATGGTTGATGTATAAAATGGCATCAATTTGTAAGAGGGGTACCACTATGATGAAATCTTCTCTTATACGAATCAACCTGACCTTTATTCTTCTCGTCTTATTCATTCCCAATCTTACATCAGCCGAAACGAAAACCTTCATCAGGGAATACCCTTATCAGGCAAGCGAGTATGATAGTAAGATCACCTGTAGGGCACAAGCATTGGAACAAGTGAAGAGGCTTCTTTTGGAGGAATTGGGAACTTATCTTGAAAGTGAGACGGAGGTTAAAAACTTTAGACTGACGAAAGACCAAATCAAAACATATACGGCTGGCATTGTTCAAGCTCAAATTGTTAGCGAGAAATGGGATATGGACAGTTCAAAATACTGGCTGACTGCAAAAATTCAAGTTGATCCCCGAGGGGTGGTTGAGATGATTAATTCTCTCCGTAAAGACTTGCAAAAGACGAGAGAATTAGAAGAAACAAGGAAAAAGGTCGAAGAACTATCTGCGGAAATCGAAAGGTTGAAAAATGATCTGAAAACAGATGGAACAAATCAGAATAAGATAGCTCAATACATAAAAGCCATAGAAGGAATGAACACTATGGAAATGTTTCGGAAAGGTATTGAGCTATCACTTGCCGGCAAACTTCAAGAGGCAATTAAGGAACTGTCAGACGCTATCCAAAAGAATCCTAGATATGCATTAGCATATGGTATTCGTGGGCATCTTAATACGAAATTGGGTAAAAATGACAATGCGATTGAAGATGCTAGCAAGGCTATAGAATTGGATCCAAATTTTGCATTGGCATATGTCAGTCGTGCATATATTTACTATAGACTGTGTGAGTATAAAAAAGGCCTGATAGATGCCAGTAGAGCTATTGAATTGGACCCTAATTATTCGTTCGCATATGTAATGCACGGGGCTCACGTCTTAGCATTGGGGTACTATCAAGAAGGTTTGGAGGATGGCGAGAAAGCCGTTAAATTAAGTCCTGATAATGCATATGCTTATTTATGTCGAAGTGGTGCTCACATTTCGTTAGGTAACAATATCAGAGCATATAGCGATCTCACAAAAGCTATCAATCTAGATGCAGATTCTGCGGAAGTTTATATTATGCGTGCAGTTTTTGAACGTATCAAGGGCAATTATGATGAGGGATTAGATTATATAAACAAAACAATTAAACTGGATCCCTACAGTGCACAGGCTTATTTTAATCGCGGTTGGCTTTATTATATGAAAAAGGAATAGAGTGCCAAGCTGCTGCTGATTTTAGCAGGACAATTGCCATTGCTCCTAAGTCTACCAATGCCCGGCGGCTTTTACTTGACATACGGTCACGTCCAGACACATTTCTTAAGAAACAAACATGTCAGGCAAAATGCCTTTCAGTATATGAACGAGGGGGCAAGTTTAGTTTTAATAAAGAAACGGACGCGAATTATGAAGAATGCCTGAGAAATCTTTGTAAGTGACTAATGATATTTAAGTGAAAATTTTTTAAATAATTAAATTGATGGAATACCCAGAAGTTACTCATTTATACAAATACTGTTCCTATAATGAACACTCCCTTTCTATTTTGATAAAGAAGAAGATCTGGCTAGCTAAACCCGAATCTTTCAATGACCCTTTTGATTGTAACATAAGATTTAAGCCTAAAAAGAATTCTGAATCTCTTAAGAGGTATCTTGACATAACCGGAAGAAGTACGGGGAATCCTGATAGAGATTTTGAAATCTATTTGGAAGGGCTTAAGCAGTTTCAAAACAAAGATATGAAAATTTTTGGTGTGTTCACTATGAGCCAGATAAAAGATAATATTTTAATGTGGTCACATTACGCAGATAAACATAAGGGATTCTGTATAGAGTTTCAGCGATCACCCAACAATCTACTAGGAGATTATGAAATAACACAACCTGTGGATTACTGCTGTGATTATCCTGAGGTTGACCTTCTTGACTCAACCGGAAATATCGAACCTTCTCTATTCAGAAAAATGCTTTTTTCTAAAGCTAAAGATTGGGCTTATGAAAAAGAATGGAGATTAGCATATGATGAAGGTGACAAAGAAGAAGCCATGCCTGCAAATATTTCATCCATAATATTTGGACTCAAGATGCCTGAGCAGCATAAGAATCATATTCGAAATATTCAAAAAGACCAACCAGAAATCCGATATCAACAAGCAATAGAAATGCAATATCAATTCCGGCTCAAGATTATAGACTTGTAAGAAACTTTATTAATATCTCCAAAACCGGCCGTTTCTTTTATCTAATCCCGATCTTTCCATTTTTAATGTCGCCTGCTATGCCATCCTTGATCTGTTTCACAACCTCCCTGAACGCCTCTGCCAGCTCGGAGCCCGACTCGCCGGATTTGATGTCATAAAGCGTCGCACTATCCGTTTTCGTGGAGGTTTTGTCATATTCCGATAACAAAGCGCCTGTCCTGGCGTCCACGATCTTAACCTTTAATTCAACGACCGCTTCAATATTGTAAGAAGTGATCCCTAAAAGGAGCAACAGATTGACAACCGGGATGAACTTTATAGGGTTGTGCTTTGTCTTCCAGTAAAACCGCTTGATCTCCCCCTTGACAATCAAGTCATCCTTGTCACGGCGAGCGGGGAAATCAACGCCGGCGAACATCCCTGAAGATCGAAAATCTTCCAGCACTTTAGAAGTGACCTTTTCGTCAATATCAGGGATGCTCTTGGTCACCTCCTGATCGTACACGGGCCGGCTGTCAACGAATTTTTCCATACCTAAAACGGCGTTATTCTGCTGCATCGTGCTCAAAGAGGGAACATAGCGGAAAGGCACGGAACCGTTTAATGTTGAGCAACCCGACACAAGAAATAACCAGCAAAACGCTAATGTGACTCTTTTCATTTTTCACCTGTCCTTTATATTAACATAATCATGTAATGAAACAATGACTCTTATTCATTCAAAAGTCGCGTAACAATCATGGCGCGCAATCTCGCATAATTAGTGAATTTTATCAAGGTGTGGGCATGGCTATCATTTTTCTCAAAGGCTAAAAATCATTGATCGCATCAATAAGACTCCTGAGCCTGCCGAAGTCCCTGCGGTTGAAGTCTATCACAAGCCGCGGCAGATGAATAATATCCGCGTCATCCATTTCAGCTTCCAATGCCCCGGATGCCGCGATACTGCCCTCGGGCATAATGATGTCATGAAACCGATCTCTCAGTTCTCGGATGTCATTGGAGCTGAGCTGAGACGTGAGCCGTATCACGAGCTGGCCATGCACATACCGCATGCTGTGATAGCGGCGATAGAAATGTTTGATCTTCTCCACCGCGGTATCCACGGAGCAGACGCGTTCGAAGAGTGCAAAGTCTGACCGGCAGATATAGTCACGAGCCAGAAGCTCTTCCTCGAGGAGCTTGATCAGATGGATCCAGTATGAACAATCCGGATCGTCCACGAGCACGAGCGGGAGGGGATTGCGTTTGCCGGTCTGTACCAGGGTGAGCGTCTCCATTGCTTCGTCGAGCGTGCCGAAGCCGCCCGGGAAGAGCGCCACGGCGTCGGCCTCTTTAAGAAACGCGACTTTGCGGTTGAAAAAATATTTGTAAGTGATCTGCCGCGGGTTGCCCTCAACCACGAGATTCGGTCTCTCCTCGAATGGCAAGCGGATATTCACACTGAAGGAATGTTCCGAGCCGGCGCCCTCGTTGGCTGCCTGCATGATGCCTCCTCCCCCGCCAGTGATGATCATATATCCTGCATCAGCGAGCTTTTTCCCGAATAGCTTTGCCAGCTCGTATAACGGATCACCCGGCTGCGTGCGCGCCGAGCCGAAGACCGTGACCTTGCGCACGTTCCGGTAGGGACCGAAAACCTTGGAAGTGAATCGCATCTCCTTGAGAGTTGTGTTCATGAGCTTGAGGTCTGCGCTCTCATCGTCCTCCTGCCCGGCTTTGAGTGAGGCTATGATCATCTCGCGGATGTATTCCGGCCTCCGAATGCCCCCGGCGGTCTCCATCAATTGCTCGATGATTTCGTCAATGGGGCCGTTATTTTTGCTGAAATTAATTTTCATGGTTTCTCTGTGCTCCTGTTGGTCGGTGCTGAAATAATTATTATAAATAGTAAGCCATCTTTGATTATTTGTCGAGAAGGAAGAATGATTATTCCCCTTAAACTGGTGCAGGCGCATGCTTCAAGCAGGATATTTTTGACGCTTCCCGGTCAGGAGAATACCGATGAATGCAGCCACCAGCGCGAGTCCTACGCTGAACAGGAAGTAGCCGTGATAGCCCCATCGGACGACGAGCGCGCCGCCCAACACAGGACCGAGAAAAAATCCCGCCTGCGTGGCAAAGAGAATCAGGTTTGCATTCAAGGGGCGGAAGCGGGGAGGTGAAACCTCAAACATCAAGCCATGGAAGGTAGGCTGTCCCATTCCCATGCCCACCCCAAAGATTATCGCCACCAGCGATATCGCCCACGCTCCCGGCAAGTTGTCCAATGCCAGATGCCCGAGGGCGATGACAACAAACGTGGCCACCACTATCCGGCCTTTATCGAAGGCATCGAAAAGCCGCCCTCCCAAAAGGCGAAACGCAATCATAAGTCCCGTCTGCACTGCGAAGAAAGACCCCACATTAATGATTCCCTGTTCATCCGCAAATCCCTTGATCAAGAAGAACATACTGCTCCAGTTCATTATATAAATTGCAGTCAGCAGAAGCAGCAGCGCAACCGGCAGTTGCGTTACATTGGCACGGATGTCCGACCAGGCGGGAAGATGTTTTCTTTCCGCCTGGTCGGACTGTTCCAGGCGGCGTCGGCGAATATGCAAGACAATCCATACCGCCGGAATCAGCGTTACCGTGGCGCCTGCATAACCGTGCGGTGGAGTGGGTATAAAAAAAACCAGGGCATCCATCACTGCGGGCACTGCCGCAAAGGGCAAAAGAATGGCCACGGAGTAAATAGCAAAGGCTTGCCCGCTTCTTTCCTTCGGGATGACGGATACGAAAAGCGTCATTGCTCCTGCACTCATGAGGAACTGCCCAAAGCCGTTTATAATGCGCAACCCCAGCAACCCCCAGAAGGAATAGACAAAGAGGTAACTTATGCCGCAGAGAATCACCACCGCTATTCCCAGCAGCATGGTGCGCGCTGCGTTGGCGGGAGTAAGAAAGGGGCTCACCAGCAGGTAAAGCAACATGGCGGTAAGCGAGTAGGAGCCGATCACGAGCCCGCGCAGATCGGCAGGTATCCCGAGCGTCTCCAGGTAATTAAAAAGGTTGTAGAAGACGGTGACATTGCAGAAGGCAAGAAAGATCACCACACACAGGCCTAAGAACTCAAAGGTCAATAATTTGCGGGGTTCAAGCATTGTGTTTCAAGTCTCTCCGTTAAGCGCCGGCTACTGTATCCTGATTGAAAAAGTTAAGTCAAGAGCAACAAATAAACACACGGAAACCGAACGGCAGCACCCAGTAGATTCTGCAGCCAAATTGTCTTGACATACGAGTGTTACATCCCTTATTCTTTACCGGCCATTAAGCAAATCCTCATTAGACAAAACAATTCAGCGCAGCTGTTATGCCGGCTACCCTATTGCCGATTATTACACGTTCCACAGAACTAATTATATTTAATACGAAAGGCGCTTCGTGAATACCGAGCGCGGTCAAAAAATGATGTAGGATGAGGTATCAGCCATGGGAATGGATAAAAAATGGGGATTCATCAAGCTTCAGTCTATGTTCATGGAGGTCTTCGGTCTCGGCCGTGCAGCAATATTAAGTGCGGCGCTACTGACATTTGCAGTTATCGCACTCGGCATATTTCTGTTTTTCTACCTTGCGCCCCCTAATACAATTATCATGACGAGCGGTCCCAAGGGCAGCATATTCGAGAGATACGCGGAAAGATATGCCAAGATACTCCGGCAGAAAGGTGTAACTCTCAGGATACTTGCTTCTGAGGGTTCTATTGAAAACATCAAGAGGCTGGCTGATCCTTCGACAAAGGTTGATATAGGGTTTGTGCAGGGTGGCGTGTATAAGGACATAAAAACAGACAAGCTTGTGTCGTTGGGCAGCATCTCCTACGAACCGCTTTTCGTTTTCTACAGGAGCCGGTCTAATATGGAGCGCCTCTCTCAACTGGCCGGCCAGCGTATAGCTGTTGGCGAGGTTGGAAGCGGAACGCACACTCTTTCCCTCGTGCTGCTGGCGACCAATGGCATAGAACCCGGAGGCCCTACGAAGCTGCTGGAGGCGGACTCCGACGAAGCTGCGAAAGCAATTCTGAGCGGCAAGGTTGACGCGGTATTTTTGATGGGAGATTCTGTCTCAACAGATCTCATACGCCAGCTTCTGCATACGCCCGGTATCAGCATCTTCGACTTTACGCAGGCTGATGCTTTTACCCGCCGCATCGCATACCTCAATAAGATCACACTCCCGAAGGGATCAATAGATTTCGGAAAAGGCACTCCTGCGCATGATGTCTTTCTGCTCGCCCCGACGGTTGAGCTGATTGCGCGAGAAAATCTGCATCCGGCCCTTTCTGATTTATTGCTTGAAGCTGCGGTAGAAGTTCACTCAGGACCGGGGCTTTTCAGGAGCAAGGGCGAATTCCCCGCGCCCATCGAGCAGGAGATACGTATAAGCAATGACGCGAGCCGCTTTTATAAGTCCGGCAAGAGCTTCTTTTATCGATACCTTCCATTCTGGCTCGCCAGTCTCGTGAACCGTATCATTGTGGTGTTGGTTCCGATGATAGTCCTGTTGCTGCCCGGAATGCGCCTCATACCCGCCATGTACAGGTGGCGTTTCAGATCCCGCATCTTCAGATGGTATCGTGCGCTGATGGTGATAGAGCGGGATCTCTTGACGGAGCTGGCACCCGACAAGCGCAAAGAGCTGCTGGAAAAGCTCGACAACATCGAGGCAGAGGTGAACAGGATGAAGGTGCCTGCCTCGTTCGCGGATCAGTTCTATGGCCTGCGCGGGCATATCACATTTGTGCATACAAGGCTGATGTCGGAAAGCCATCCGCACTGACAAAAAAGATTCACGCTTTCCATACCCACTAAAATCACACGAGTGCATGCAAGTTAAATCGCCTTGACATGCAAGAACACCTTCCCCTATACTTCATAACGCCGGAAGGGAACTCTTATCAGATTCAAATTATAAAAAACCCACAATCAAGGAGTCAGCTAATGAAAACAAGCCGCAGAGATTTTTTGAAAACCACAGGTGCAGCTATCGTGGCAGGCACAGTGGGCACATTGGTAAGAAGCGAGGTTCATGCGGGTGCAGGCCTCGGGGCCGGAGTTAAGGCAGCGCCGGGCGAGATGCCGAAGGGTATGACCTTTCTCACCATCAGTAAGAATGGTGAATACAGCCTCGGGGTGAAGACTGAAAAAGGCATTCTCGACGTCAAGGTCGCATCCAGGGTGTTTAGGAAGAGAGTGCCGACAACTATCGACGGCGTGCTCCAGGTTGGGGACCGCGGGCTGACCGCGCTGGTGCAGACGGCGCTCAGCAGCGATAAAGCACCAGGTGTGTTTTTAGACGAAAGCAAGATCGAGTTTGGCCCCTGTGTGACGAACCCGGAAAAAATCCTGTGCCTGGGCTTTAACTATCGGAAGCACGCAATAGAGACCAACACGCCGATCCCCACCTCGCCCGTGCTGTTCACCAAGTGCAACAACGCGCTCAACGGCCATAACGGAGTTATCAAGCTGCCGGCTCATGTAGCCACCAAGTTCGACCACGAAGTGGAACTGGTGGTGGTTATGGGAAAGACCGCCTACCGGGTGAGTGAGGAGGACGCATTGTCTTACGTGTTCGGCTACTGTACAGGCAACGATTTCAGCGCCCGCGACCTCCAGCGCAAGACCAGCCAATTCCTGCTCGGGAAAACCAGTGACGGCTTTGCCCCAATTGGCCCGTACCTGGTAACGGCGGACCAGATTCCTGACCCTAACAAACTCAAGCTGGAGTGCTACGTGAACGGCGAGCGGCGCCAGTCCAACAACACAAGCGATATGATCTTCAACGTGAAAACCATTATCAGCTATGCCTCGCAGCACTTCACTCTGAAGCCCGGCGATATCTTCTTCACCGGCACGCCGGAGGGAGTAATCTTCGGCAAGCCGCCGGATAAGCAGGTGTGGCTCAAGGCCGGCGACAAGATCACGACGGTGATAGAAAACCTCGGTGAATTGAGATTTACTCTCGTATGAAACAGGCACAGAAGAAAAAGAAGAGGGCGGGCAATCCCCGCCCTCCTTTGGCGCATCCAATAATTGTCAAAAACGGAGATTTGACCGCCCAGTAACACATACAGCGATGCACTAAGCAAGCACATCCCTTTCGCCGTTTATCCTGTTCCCGGTTTCTGCGTAAACGCAGTACGAGTTTGATGTCCGCTATTTAACAGTACAGGCGGCTGAGTTCGGGACAGACGAAGAGAGAGCGCGGCGAATCACCCGTCGCCGGCGTCTCAAGCCGGCTTGATCATCTTCTTCACATCCTGCTCCGTGATGCTCATATTGTGGCTTTTCTTTGCATGCTGCATGGCGATCTCAACAAGCTCTTTCTCGTCATGGCTCTTCACTGAAAAATTGCAGGTTGAGGGGCACTCGATTTTTTTCATCTGCGCTGCCATTGTACTTACCTCCATCCAAAATTTAGCATATCATACTGTCATGCTCATCTTTCTGTAAATGAGTGAAAACCTCATTTGGATTGACGTATTCCCTTAGCAATCGAATAGACAACTGAAAGGCATTGGGAGAAGATATGAGGAGTCGAATCTTTATTGTCAGATTTTGGGAAATCCAACAACTTCGGATAGCAGCATTCACTTCATAAAATATCTTTACTACTCGATATGTTTCTGGTGGAAGCGGTCCGGGTTGGTGTGGGGAAGAAAAAGGGCCGCAGTATACTCATTCATATAAGACGGGTCCGTTGTGAGCTCCAGATATGTCATCCGCCGGGCCTGCCGGCGCTGCCTTTCCCGATGCTTCTCTGATACCAGGGCCATACGGCTACCCGCAAGAGAAGCGTTGCCGATAAAATGAAAACGGTCCCGCGGCAGACTCGGAAGGAGGCCGATCGTTATGGCTGCATCCAGGTCCAGAAATCGGCCAAAACCCCCGGCGATATAGACCTTCCGGAGATTGTGGAATTCCATACCCACCTGCGCCAGCACGAGCGCACAGGCGGCATATAGCGCGGCCTTCGCACGGATGATATTTTCGATATCCTGCTCGTCGATGACAATCACGCGCCCGGTGGCGCTTTCCTTCGCAGAGACTAAGGTATAGACAGCATGGCGACCGACGATCTGAATGGCCTCCGACGGTTCGGAACGTTTCAGTTTTCCGGCGGCGTCAATCCAGCCCGTTTGCAGAAGTTGAGCCAGGAGCGATATCATGCCGGAGCCGCAGACGCCGCGGGGTCTGACCTGGCCGATGGTCCGGCAGGTAGCCCGGCCCGTTGCCGGATCAATCTCCATTTTTTCGATAGCTCCGTGAGCGGCTCTCATGCCGCATTTGATCCCACCGCCTTCGAAGGCCGGTCCGGCAGAGCAGGCGCATGTCAGAAGAAATTCCCGGTTGCCTATAACCACTTCGCCATTGGTGCCGATATCCATAAAGAGACAGACGTCATCGCTATTGTTGCATAAATCTGTGCAAAGGATGCCTGCGGTGATGTCTCCGCCTACATAGCTTCCCACGGCCGGCGAAATGATGACAGGCGCCGGGGGATTGATTGCGATGCCGACCTCCGACGCGGTGAAAAAGGGCACATCGAGAACCGTCGGTGTATACGGCTCGATCCGGATGTATTCAGGGTTCAGACCCAGGAGCAGATGGATCATCGTAGTGTTGCCGGAAACTACGGCGCAAGCGATTTCAAAATGTTCCACCTGGTCGCGGCGGGCCGATTGCTGAATGAGACGGTTGATGGTCCGGAGTACACGGTTGCGGAGTTCCTCCCGGCGGTCCGGCCGGCGCGCATAATCAATACGGCTGATGATGTCGAGACCGCAGGCGAGTTGGCTGTTATAATCGGTGCACGTGGAGAGGACTTTCATATCGGAGAGATCCACCAATTGCACAGCCACCGTGGTCGTGCCCACGTCAACAGCGATCCCGTAGTGCCTGCCGGTACGGTCCTTCGCTTCGAGGGCAGTGACCCGGTATCTTCTGTTTATGCCGGAATTGTATTCTGAGGGGTACATCTGCCCGGATGGGGTTTCCGTGATTAGCGTGACGGTTACATTCCCGCCGGCGGCCCGCAGGGCGTCGGCTAAATGACGGATGACAGCGAGCGGAACAATGATCTCCTGTTTACCAAGCTGCTGCTGGAGTGTGCGTATGAGACGGTCGAGATCCGACAGGCCGTCGGCTTTCTGGGGGGGCGGAACGGAGATGTTTATCTTTTCAGTCAATGGACGGCGGTCATCCGGAGTCGGCAGCAAGGCCGCATCGATAAGCTCCATACCATCATTGTCGCTGAACTGACCACCGAAACGTCCGGCCTGGTCGGGCACCTCAACGACAACATCGGAATCATTTATAGATGTCCGGCAGGTTGGGACAAAGCCCTGATCGATTTCCGCCTGGGTTAAAACACCGAGGCTTTCGCAGTCGACCCGGCCGGAGACGATGCGCACGGCGCAATTGCCGCAGGTACCCTTGCCGCCGCAGGGGGCGTCGATTTCCACACCGGCACGCCGCGCCGCGTCGAGCAGCGTCGTATTTGCTTGTACATCGATTATGATCCCGGATGGTTGAAAAGTTATACGAGGCATATGTTCAATTTTCCCTCTGTCATTCCGAGAAGCGCGAGTGACGAGGAATCTTTAAGCTCCCTCCCTCCGCTCGGGACTTCGGCTCACCGAAATGACACTCTTTAACTGAATTATCTTTCTTGCGAGTTCATAAAGAGTTTGAAAAACACTTCATTGTCATTCCCGTGAAAACGGGAATCCAGTTTCTTAATTTGTTGCACGCTTCCTGGATTCCCGCCGGAGCCTGCCCTCTAATGTCCTTATCGGGGGCGGGAATGACAGAATGTCGGGCTTCTTGCGAGTGTGTCAATCTACATTTTGTGTTTCGTCTTTTGCATGCTCACAAAGCTTTCTATATCCGCTGCATCCTGGGGGCCGACGAGCACCTTCCACCCCGGCAGGTTTTCCTCCAGTTCACCGCTGATCTGGGCGACGTAGCCGGGAATAACGATCTCGCGTGTGGATACCTGGTTTTCCAAACCCACCTCCTTCACGAATTTCGCGATGGAAGCGCCGGAAAACTTCCCCGCTGCCCAGGCCGTAAGCACGCTCATCCCCTCGCAGTCCGGGACGACCAGCCAACCGCTGGTCCCGCTGTTTTCGATTTCTCCTGAGACGGTGAAATAAGTGAGGGAGAAATTCGTTGTCACGAAAACCGGAGAGTCGGGACGGGGTTCGCCGATGGGATAGACCCTGGGCTCCACCTGGATGGGCTTCTGGGGATCGGTGTAGATATTGAGGCGGAGCGTCATGAGTGTGGCCATGAGGGCAGGATCGAATACGGGCAGAACGCAGATGCCGCCGTATTTGTCGATTTCCGTGATTGCTCCGGCAGCTATTTCCAGCAGATCGTCGGTGTGGTGAAGGAAGCGCAAGAAGGGATACCCGAGGGGCTTGACAGCGTCTTTCAGGGCGGCACGACGAATAGCAGAGTTCGTCTGGAACTGTTCGGCCAGAGATGAGGTTTGAAAATGGAGCAGTATATCCTGGAAGCCAGTCTCCCGGAGATGCGAAGCACAGCGAAAGAGGCTATCCAGGTCTGGGGCCGTGATAGCGAGGACGTGGTCATTTTCTTCCGCGATATTATGCAGCTCATCCAATGTTTCCGGTGTGGCGGCGGCGAGGACGCTGCGTGATCCTTTTACGGCAATTGCGGCAGCCTTCAATGCCGCGGGGCTCTCGCTCCGGAGCACCAGGGGCCGGCCGGTTGTTTCCCAGGCTTTTACGGCAAGCGCCGCAAATCCGTTCACGTTCGCGCCTCTCTGGGTCACTGCCACCATGTCGATAAGGAATATCTCTCCAACCCGCTCCAGCCGGTAATCGCGGACGGCCGTAAGCGTTTCTTCAATCATGCCGGAGGAATCGGTATCATTGATATTGACGGCAATGGCGGTCTGGTGGAAAAAGGTCTTTTCGTGCCGGTAAAGGACGGTTTCCTCGCCCAGCTTCAGCATCCGGTCGGGCCCCAGCGCAATTCCGCGCACCGGAGGCTCGCTGGCCGCGCCGAGTACCTGGATGGCCTCTTCAGAGGCATAAGGGCATTCGGCGATCTCAGCCTTCTTTGCTGCGAGCTTCATTGCAAAGGCCATGCACGTATTGGACCCGCATTCTTTGCAATTGGTCTTAGGAAGCAGTTTCTGAATCTGCAAACCGGTCAAAGCCATAGGAACCTCAGGATAATGAAAAAGTAAAAATTAAAAATGCAAAAGTCGAAATGAAGATTGAAAAACATTTTGTCATTCCGAGAAGCCTGAGCGACGAGGAATCTTTAAGATCCCTCCTTCCGCTCGGGACAAGGATTTCTCGCGTGCGCTCGAAATGACACCCTTTGGGCAGATTGGATTTCTTGTGAGTTCATCAATTTTCATTTTGTCTTTTGTATCAATTCAAGGATCGTCTTCTTCAGCGCCATCGCTGCTTCGGGATGATACATGATCAAGAGGTCGGCGCCTGCGTACAGGAGGCTCACGGCCGTGGAGAGCTCCCAGATGGCCGCGCGTCTTTCCAGATTTCCCCATGCCGGGAAATCGGCCCCTTGAGCCCGGTACTCCTTGATCCTGGCGCACTCCTGTCCGGGTGAGACGATCATCGGTGCAGCCAGCATCCGGTCTCCGCCCAGCCCGGTGAGGCGAATCCGCTCCATGACTGAATACGTATATTCGATTCCATAACCGGTTGCGCCCGTCATGGGATCCATGACGATCCGCTCCGGCTTGACGTCCATGTTGGTAAGCAGGATGTTCAACTGCTTGCCGATGTTCACATCGATGGGGCTCTGGGCGACAACGCAGTGGCCGTAAGCTATGGCCGCCCCGGCGATGGTGCGATAGTTGTCTTGCTCCACCCAGTTGAGAAGCAGGTTCTCCCCGGCGCAGGCCTGCGCTACGGACTTTAGGACTTCGTTATTCTTTTCGTAATGGTTATGGCCGGTGACGATAAGCGGTACATCGACAGCCGCCAGGACCGATTTGATGAGCTTGACGGCTTCCTCGGGAGTGCGGTTTCCCTTTTCGGGATGAGTGCCGTCGAGACGCACGCTGATGAGATCGGCGCCGTATTTTTCCACACAGAGGCGGGCCATTTCCGCCGGCCGGTTTAAGAGATCGCCATAGATGTTTCTTAGAACGGCGGGATACTTCTCCGAGATCACATCAAAGACTTCCATAGCCACGAGGGGACGGTTCGGCATTGCACCTTCCCAGAGGTGGAAGGGCATGCAGTTTACGCCGCCTACTTTCAGGGTATGGCCGCGGGTGCCGCCCGTTTTCTTCGTAGCGCCCAGTGTGACCTGCCAGACTGGGACATCGCAGGTTTCCCGGCAGATGGGAAAAGCAGTGACAGCATTCAGGAGGCCACTTGCGGCAGGCCCTATGATCGTTTCCTCGCTGGGCGCAACCGTCTCTTCCTTTGTCTCCACGGGTAATGGTGGCTTTGCCGGTACCTCAAGGGGTTGTATACCGGATGCCGGCTTCTCTTTCGGCGTCGGTGTTGGAGTTGGCAGTGCATAAATTGCCATATCGTCCATTGACAGTGCAGGATGGCCGACGCTCTCCATGTATTCCCGGATCGCGTGCGCATCTACACCCACTTCCTCATCGGCGATCTTGCCTAAGAGATCCGGCGCTCCCTGTTCGGCGAAACGTTGCTTCAGATCAGGAGCGAGGAGTTCCTTGAGTGCCTTCGGCATCCAGACGAGTCGTTTAAATCCCCCTTCTGCCGCAAGGAATTTCTTCGAGGTCAGGAAGACCTTGCCCACGCCCATGAAGCCGGGAGTCTGCTGTCCGCCGCCCACATTGCCGGCCAGGCTGGAAAAGGTCATCCCCACGGGCGTTTCGCCCTGATATTCCCGGTTGACAACCATGACGCCGTTGCATTCGGGAAGGTAGGCCAGGATCGCTTCAAAACAGCCGCAGCTCGTCATGGGCCTGTCCATGAGGGAATAGCAGCAGAACTCCGGCACGGTCTTGTGGCTGCTTATATAGACGTATTCGTTGATGCCTCGAAAGATGCCTTTGAGGGGATCGATGGCTTTGCCTTTCTTGACGGGCTGGTTCGGGCCAGTCTCATTGATCTCGTAGGCCGCCTTGCCGTCCAGCCAATTGTAGGCACCGCAGAGCCCGAGCCGCTCCGGCGTAATGATACAGACATGATTGGGAGCGAAGGACTGGCAGAGGAGACACGAGTAAAAGGTATCCACCGCTTCATCCGTCATGGCCTCCAGGCGGCGGTTTCGCTCGTCATATATCCGTCGGGCGACGGCAAGACGCCGCTCAACCTCTGCCGTATCCGTAATTATTGTCACCTTTACCTTGTCCACTATGGCCGGGTAGTCGGAGATGAACTTGGCATGGATAATCTCACCATAGTGGCGAAGCCTCAGTCCGCGGGCAAAGCCGCTCTTCGAGATGCGTGTCCAAACGATATCCCGCTGGCCCATATGCCAGATACCCTCGGCGCCGTTGACAAGGTGGTGGATCTGCCGCTCGAGGATAGGCTCGAAATCGGCCTGCATCTTGCGGCCCGCAACCTCCACCCAGATGGCGAGCGGCAGGCGGCCTCCGGGCTCGACCCGGTCTATATCGGGCCCGATGATCTCGATCTCGCCGTCGTTGATCTGATCCATATCTACGCTGGTCACGAATTCGAAGGCAGTAGTTAAATTTCCGCCGAACTCCACGTGGGCATCGGCCCTGCGGATCAGTTCCCCTTCGAAGGCCGGCCCGTAGGGCACCGGGATGGGAACTTTTGTGACCTTGATTTTGCAGCCCCGCACCTCCAGGGCCTTCTCCACCATTGTTTCGTAGGGCACGGAGGAGATGACATGCTCGTAGGTGCAGACGCCCGTGGGCAGAATCTGGGGGATGTCCGTGTCGGCGATGACGGGGAAGCCGTAGTTGATCGCACCGGCGGCGACTGCGTACTTGTCAGGGGTCACCTCGCCCATGGCAAGCACAAAGGCAAAGATGCGGTTCTTGTTGTACTTAAGATTACGTTCGTAATCGCCGGGATGCACGCCGCCGAAGGAGAGGGCCACGCGGTTGGCGAATCCCAAAGCATAGATCAGGGCGGAGACATCCGGGCCAAACGGAATCAGGCGCGTCGGCCATCCCAACTGTATGCCTTCCTCGGCCAGCTGTTCGGCAAACTGCCTGCCGTCTGTGCCGCCCGCCATAAAGACATAGAGGTTTTTCTCCTGAAGCTGCCGGGCGATAGCTACTGCGATTTCATTGGTCGGCGCCGCACCGGTAATGGCGGCGAAGCCGGGGGCCGTGCCGTCCACGAATTCGATGCCCCTCTCCCGCAGGATGACGTCATTGGCGGCACCCAGCCATATCCCATCCAAGGGATCGGGTCCCACGGCATACTTGCACGCCTCGATGATCTCACAGGCGAAGAGGGACGCCACACCGGCATCCAGGGCGCTCCCCAGATAGGGAAGCCAGACCTCGTCGGCGGGGCGAAGGGGCAGCATCTCTTTCGCCTGACGGAGGATCGGCCGCAGCTCTCCGAGTGTCCGAACAGGCTCGCCGGTGAAGGAATAGATAATGGGGAGGAAATAGGCCGTGCCCGGAAAGGCCGCAGGCCACGTCTCGCCCCTTTTGCTGATGGCATGATTCAGGCGGTCTTCCGCTTCGGCGATCCAGTCCCTGGCCCCGTCGATGGCGCTCGCGCAGATGATCTTAGACATCGAGTTTCCTCCGATCCTCCATGTCGTAGAGTTTCCGCTCGGCCTTTCTGTTGATCCCGAGGCGCTCCCGCTTCCGGTCCAAAAGATCGATCACCATGTCCGCCGCCCGGAGGGGATCTTCGCAGACGTGGAAGGAGGCGTTGAAAAGCTCCCTGGCCTCCTCGTTGAGGAAGCGAGTCACATTTTCGGAGCCGCCTACATGGAAGGGATGTCCCAGCACCACGTCGATGCCCGAGGCCACGAAATAGCAGGCGATGGCCACAGCCTTTTCACTCATCCATTCGGGGGCCACACCCACAGCCGGGATTTGAGATAGGTCGTCGCCCAGGCCGCCCTCCAGAACGACTTCCGTTCCCGCCTCCAGGATGCGAGAATTGTCCACGCAGCTTCCCATGTGGAGCACGGGAGGCATTCCGACGGCCTCGCAGACCTCGCGCAGCCCAGGGCCCGCCGCCTCCAGCGCCGCTTCCGGCCGGAGCATACCTTCTTTCGCCGAAGCAATGGCCGCGCAGCCCGTCTTGAGAACCAGCACGTTTTGTCCGATCAGCGTCCGCGTCAGGGTGTTGATGTAGGCGTCCACACGAGTCCGCGGATTGTTGCAGCCGACGATAGCCGCGATGCCCCTGATCCTTCCCTGGATGACAGCGTCGTTGAGCGGACGGAAGGATGCACGGAAGCGGCCGCCCAGCATGTACTTGATGGCGTCCACGCTGAAACCTGCCACCAGCGGCGTCTTAATGTGCGGGATGGATACCTTCTCAGGATCGCGGTTCTTGAAATTGTCAACGGCCCGGCGGATCAGCACTTTTGCCGTGGCCAGCGGGTTTTCGCGGGTGAGCGTGATATGGGTCGTCCCGACGGTCTTGGCAATATCCGCCGTGGAGACGATTTCCGTATGATAACTCCGGGCGACATCGGGGAGGCTCGGCATGCAGCATTGCACATCGACAAGCATCATTTCCACCGCGCCCGTCACGATGGCGAGTTCCTGCTGGAGGAAGTTTCCCGCCACGGGAATGCCGTGCCGCATGAGTATCTCGTTCGCCGTGCAACAGATGCCGGCCAGGGTGATCCCTGCTGCGCCGGCCTCTTTCGCATATGCCTGCATTGCGGGATCGCGTGCGGCGATGGCCAGCATCTCCGGCAGTTCCGGCTCATGGCCATGGACGACGATATTGACCGTATCTTTCCTGAGCACGCCGAGGTTGGCCTCGCTCCGCACGGGCGAGGGAGTGCCGAAGAGGATATCCGAAACCTGTGTGGCGATACGCGACCCGCCCCAGCCGTCGGCCAGGGCCGTGCGGAAGGCCTGGAGAAGGATATTCCGGTAATCATGATCCACGCCCATATGCGTGCGGTGGAGAGATTCGACGACCATCCGGTCAATGCCCAATGGTGTTACGGACTGGCCCCGCCAGATAGCCTGCTGCCTGACCGGTGAGAGACGGAGCGTCAGTAGAGACTCTTCCTGAAGCATAAACTCTTTCAAGAGAAGGTCGGCGAGCTCCAGGGCAACTGCTTCTTTTGTCCGTCCCTTTTCCTCTATGCCATAGCCTTTCGCTATACGGCGGAGGGCCCTTTCGTCCCTGATCACGTAATCGGCTATTCGGCCTTCCGCCGTCTGTTTCAAAAGTAGGACGAGATGACGGCCATGATCGGAATGAGCCGCCGTACCAGCGGCGACCTCGCGGAGGAAATTGCGGGCGACGATCGTATCGGCATCGGCCCCGCAGACGCCGCGCGGGGCCTTATTCGTAATCCGGCATGGCCCCATATAGCAGATCCGGCAGCAGAGGCCTTCGGTGCCGAACCGGCAGGAGGGCGGCTGGGCATCCAGGCGGGTGAAGCAGGTATCGACGCAGTCGCGCTCCGCCTTGATCAATGTTTCCAGCGACGCTTGGTCCCAGACCCGATCCTCGGGTTTCTTAATATCTTTGGTCATCAAAATTTCATACTAATTCAAAATGCAAAAGTCAAGAAGTGCGAAACATTTGGATGTTAATCATTTGGCAGGCGTTACCTGTTGCTCTGCTGACTTCCTTTCAATATTGTCCAAAACTCTCTCGGGGTTACAATTTTGGTGTTCTTATGGTTTGCTATATCTAATAGGTCTTTATCGCCTGTTATTATGTATTCTGCCAATGATCGTTGCGCCAGTCCCAATACATGAACATCGCTTTTATCCCTGCATACTGATCTGTCTAAATCGTCAATCTCTGAAATGCAACAGTTTCCTCTCAAATAGGATACTATTAAATCACATTGCGGTAATGGTAGCTTGATTTTACGATTTAAGTTGATAAATATTTCTTTTAAGATTGGTTCGCTCAGGATAATTTCAAAACGATCAAGGCATAACTCGAAAACCGCATTACAGAGGCCGCGAGCTGCAAAAGCAGCTACAATAACGTTTGTATCAAGAATGACCTTCATGAAATCATGCTGAAAACATCTTCATCGGACAATATGCCTTGTGCTTCTGCAAATGGGAGTACCATATTTCTTAATTTTCTGAAGCGGTATATGGCTAAATACCTTTTTAAAGCTTCGCGCACGACATCGCTCACGGGTTTATTCTCGTCTCTACTTAATTCCTGCAACTCTTGTCTAATATCATCCGGTATTCGTATTGTCAGGGTTTGATTCATCCTTATCACCTCCATGTGTGTTACATTGTAACACGCCCACGCCTTAATATCAACAGCTTTATTTTTATAATTGAAAGAACGGTTAGGAGAAAAGGCTGGATTCCCTCCGGAGCCTGCCCTCGAATGTCCTTATCGGGGGAGGGAATGATGAACTTTTTTATGACTTCGTCAAGATGTATTTTGAAACTTTCATTTTGCAATATCTATTATCCTGTCCATTCCAGTCAAGAGCGGATTGTCCGGTGAAAGATGTCTCAGGTTTCCGTTTTGCTCCGATATGTTCAAGATATCTTTATCTTCCGGGAGACCCACGATGATATCGGCCCCCGTGGCTATTCTGAGCTCTTCCGCGCCCGCGGGCAACTCTTGACGCCGGAGGCGGTTGACGACAATGGCCAGATTGTCATAGGCGATCTCCATCTCGCCGGATAGTTTATGGAGCCTCCTGACCGTCTCGAAACCGAGGATAGTCGGATCGGTAACAATGACGAGGAGACTTACCTTATTGACGATGCGTCTTGAGAGGTTTTCCAGGCCCGCTTCGTTATCTAGGACGACATAGGGATACCTACTTACCATCGCGTTCAGAACGGCTTTCAGCACGTTATTGGCATAGCAGTAACAGCCCGGCCCCTCGGAGCGCCCCATGGCAATGAGATCGAAATCATCACTCTCCACCAGGCTCTCGGCGATACGGAGTTCCAGAAAACGCTTTTTGTCCATGCCCCGGACCGTCTGCTCCTGGGCGAATTTCCGGGCGTCCTCGCGGACGCCGCCCACGGTCTTAACCACATTAACACCCAGGGCTGCGTCAAGGCAGGTATTGGGATCGGCATCTACGGCCAGCACCGGACTGCATCCTCGCTGAAGCAGGCGCATTACCAGTAGCGCCGCCACGGTAGTCTTCCCGACACCACCCTTTCCCGCTATTGCGATCAGTTTACTCATGATGAACTCTCAAAAAAATTATTATTATCACGAAAATCAAGCATTACATATCCCCCCTTTCTTAAAGGGGGGACATGAAGAGGGATGAGTTTTGTCTTTTTACGAAACCATCACTCATGGCGTCGCCTCAAGGTTCTTCAGGATATCCTCGAAACAACGAAGCAACTCATCTGGCAGACCTTCCAGCGCGGAGCGGCCGTCCCGGTCGGCACGGCGGAATTCCTCCCGGTAGGGAATAATGCCGAGAAATGCACTTTCCGGAAAGGCATCCCGAAGAAATCGCTCATCCTCCGGTCCCGTTACTTTATTTGCCACAAGCCGGATATCCTGCAGGCCGATATCACGAGCCAGGCGGAGAATGCGCCGGGTGCTGTCTACAGCACGCTGGCCCGGCTCGATGACGATGATCATCCTGTCCACGCCGCTGGCCGTGGCCCGGCCCAGATGCTCCACACCGGCCTCCATGTCCATGACCAGTGCGTCATCCTTGTACAAGACGAGGTCTGTAACCAGGGCGCGCATTAATACATTTTCCGGACAGGCGCAGCCGCCGCCTCCCCGGTCAACGGCGCCAAGGACGAGGAGCGCCACACCCTGATGATGGTAAGCAAAACTGTCGGCTATGTCGGAGACCTCCGGATTGAGTTTAAATATCTGTCCATACTGCCGGACTTCTGCCCCCGTCCGCTCCTCGATCAGAGCCGCCTGACGGGATATGGGAACAATTCTTTCCTGTTCGGAGGCGGGGATTCCCAGGGCAGCGGCAAGATTGGCGTCCGGGTCGGCGTCCACCGCCAGGACCTTCCTGCCATGGCGGGCCATGAGGAGGAGCAGGGCGGCGGCCAGCGTCGATTTACCCGCGCCTCCTTTTCCGGAGATAGCAAGCTTCAATAGTTACACCTTAGTCTTATTTATACTTTTCTTTCATAAAAGCGGAGAGCGCCGCCAGCCTGTCATATACCAGCTCTGCCTCCTCAGGCGTCAGGGAACCGGTGCCGCAGGAAGGCGTTAAGAGGGCCTGATCGGCAATGAGCCTTTTTTCGATGCCCTTGGAAGCGAGGTGATCCATCATGCCTTCGAGGCGAAGAGCAAGGGCCTCCACAGTCTGTTCCCGGATGAGTGTTGAGGTGGGCACGATTCCCCAGGCAAGCGCACCGCCTTTCGCGAGATAAGCTTTGACGGCCTCGGCATACATGGCGATTGTCTCTCCATACTGAAAGGCGTCGAAGCTGATGATATCCACACCGGCGTCGATAGGGATGCTCCACTCAGTATTGCCGCAGCAGTGCATGCCTGCGATGCCTCCGTCGGCATGCGCCGCATCGATCATGTCCTTCAGTAGATGAATCACATCATCACGGCGGACGGACACATAAGTGGAACTGCCAAAGGCCGAAAGGATCGGCTCATCGATAAAGCATATCACCTGTTCTGCTAATGGCTTGAATATCTGGACCTGCCAGCGGCAGATCATCTCCAGCGTCTTGGCGATCATGTCCCGGAATTCTTCATTATAATAGATCGCACGCTTTTTCTCGTCCACGACAGTGAGCGCGAAGCTGCACGGGCCCGTAACCTGACACTTTACAAAAGGCAGCTTTATGCCTCGGTTTCGTAGTTTCCCCTCCAGCGCGTGAATCCCCCGGGAAAAGGCCGGGCTGATGGCTACCGCCGCGCAGTTGCCGCTTCCCCCTTCGGGGTCCATGGCCAGGAGGTAGGTCTCGTAGAATAGGGCGAAGGCTTCAGAATAATCGCCGGATGTATCGAAATAGAGGCGGTTCTTTTCCCGGTCAATAACGGCGCATGGCATATGTTCGGAAAACTGGATCTCCATCTGCTCATTCAAGTCCAGCCTGGGCAATTGCGGCCAGTGCGGAGATCCCGGCAATTTGGAAAGGATCAGATCGACAGCTCGGCCCGGATCATCAAAAGGCATACTGCCGATGGCGGTCGCCAGAAATTTCGGTTTAATGATCATCTACAATAACTCCTCAATCCATCATTCAACATGGTGCAGTAACAATTGTGCCACCTCTCATAATGAGAAGTCCTTTTGGGGTAGTATAGGAGAACCGGCCATGTCTGTCAAAACAATCTTGATACGGGATGGAGCAGGAGGGGCGGGCATTTCCATTGGTGCTGCGGGCCAAATTTTCGGATCTTCGGCATCCATCGTTTCTGATCAGATAGGGACGTCAGGCATCTCCAGGGGTGGTAATGCCTGTGATATTCCCATCGTCGTCGATATCGATGTGATAAGCCGCCGGTGTTTTCGACAGACCCGGCATGCGCAGAATATCGCCGGTGATGGGGATTAGGAAGCCGGCACCTGATGCGATCTTGATTTCCCGAACGGTGACAATGAAGTCGCTGGGCAGTCCCAGAAGGCTGGGATTGTCCGAAAGAGACTGCTGCGTTTTGGCAATGCATATCGGGAGCTTGTCGAAGCCGAATTTCTTGATGAGGTCGAGATTTCGCTTCGCAAGCGGTTGGTAGTCGATGGAAACAGCGCCGTAGATCTTACTTGCAACGGTGAAGATCTTGTCTTCCACCGGCTGATCCCATCTATAGAGCGACCGGAAAGTGCCGGAGGCCCCCGCGACAATATTCGCCGTTTTCTCCGCGAGTTCCAGGCCTCCCTCGCCGCCGAGCCGGAAAATGTCGACAGGCGCGATATTCATCCCTTCATTTTCCGCCGCCCTGACGACGGCTTGTATCTCCGCGTCCGTATCGGGAGGGAATCGGTTTAGGGCTATGATGCAGGGGACGTTGAACTTATCGATGTTTTCATAGTGTTTCCTCAGATTCGCCATTCCGAGAACGGCCACACGCGGGTTGGGCTCATTGAGAGCCTCGGCGGGCACGCCTGCATGATATTTCAGGGCGCGAACGGTTGCCACCAGGACAACAATGCGGGGATTAAAATTCCCGTACGGCGCCACGATGTCGAAGTACTTTTCCGCGCCCAGGTCAAAACCGAATCCCGCCTCAGTAACCACATAATCGGCTAAGCGGAGCGCCAGGTCTGTGCCTATGATACTGTTTGTTCCCTGGGCGATGTTGGCGAAAGGACCGCCGTGTACGATGGCCGGCACGCCCTCTGTAGTCTGCACCAAATTGGGAAGAAGGGCATGCTTCAAGAGGGATGTTACAGCTCCCTCGATCTTCAGGTCCCTCGTGATGACCGGCTTATCGTCGTATGTAAAGCCTACCAGGATCTTTCGTATCTTCTCCTTCAATTCCGCATAAGACCGTGAGAGGCACAGAATCGCCATGATTTCGCTCGAAGGAACGATGTCGAAGCCGCTCTCGCGGGGCACGCCGTTTGTGGAACCGCCCAGGCCGATGACGATATCCCGGAGGGAGCGATCGTTCATGTCCATCACGCGACGCCAGGTGATCTTGCGCGGATCGATGTTCAGGGGGTTGCCGTGGAATACCGAGTTGTCAACGAGGGCAGACAGGAGATTGTGGGCGCTCTCCACCGCCGGAAAGTCATTCGTAAAGTGAAGATTAATGTCATCCGCGGGAAGCACGGATGAAAGACCGCCGCCGGTAGCGCCGCCCTTGATGCCGAAGACGGGCCCCAGGGACGGCTCGCGGAGTGTGACAATCGTTTGCTTTCCCAGCTTGGCGAGGGCCTGCGCGAGCCCGATGGATACTGTGGTCTTTCCTTCACCTGCGGGTGTAGGGGTCATCGCGGAGACGAGGATCAGGGAGGCATTTGCCCTGCGTTCGAAGCGCTTGATCGCCTCGATCCTGACCTTGGCCTTGTAGCGTCCATAACATTCCAGATCGTCTTCCGCCAGGCCGATAGATGCAGCGATTTCGTAGATCGGCCTCATGCACTTGACGGCACGTTGTTCTTTCACTTTTCCCATGGCTACTTGTTGATCATCGCGTCGAACCGTATATCGATATTGTACTCGTCACTGATACGGGTGATGGCGTTCTTGAGGTCGATAATCTTGACGGCCGGCGGCAGGGAAAAATAGCAGAGCATTTGAAAGACATTGGCGCCCGTCGCGGGATCATGGTCAACATTGGTTGATATATCTTCGATATTGATCCCCCGCTCATGAAGCACCTTACAGATTTGATGGATGATTCCCGGACGGTCGATGGATATGGCGATGAGCTTGTACGCAATCGACGGGAGGACCTCCCTGTGGAGAGGCGCCTTCGTTTTCCGGATGTAAATGTCCAGCCCGGTATTCTGACGGAGACTGTCCAGGTCCTTGATCAGCCCTTCAATATTTTCGTTGTTACCCGATGTCAGGATAACCATGCCGAATTCATTTCCCAGCACACAGCCGCGCGAGCGCTCGATATTGATGCCACGCGCCGAAAAAAATTCCGCGATTTCTCTCACCAGACCGGGACGGTCCGGCCCCATGAATGAAAAGACGACGTATGATCTCATAAGTCAACTCCGTAATTTTTTTCGTTCAGTTACGATATATCTTAAACCTGCCGCAAATTGCCTTCAGAAAGATCCTCACATGCCATCGGAAAATAACTCGATAATACCATATGCGGCCGGCACAGGAAGCCCTATGAAGGCGACTTGACAGTCATATAGCCGTAACACGACAAAGTGTCAAGGAAAAGAGGGAGGTACGTAGTGGTTGCCGCTGATTGAGATAATAGCCGATGCTCTTCAAAATATGCACGTGCAGATATAGCAAGTAGCGAAAATTCACGACCCCAAAATACCGGACATGGGTGAAAGATTTAAAGACAAAGAATCAGGGGCAGTGTAATTATTTTAGATTATTGAACAAGTCTTGGCATCCCCACGGGGATTCGAACCCGGGTTACCGGCGTGAAAGGCAAGTCAGAAGATTTATCTAAGTCACCTGTTTTATTATAAATATTTGATTTGTATTGAGGTATGAGTGTCCCTCTTTGTAATCGAGTGTAAGCGTTTTATCCTCATTTTGAAAAAAAGGACACACATAGGGACACACACTTTAATACAAAAAATACTGGGATAAAAGAGTCATTGAGTTCTTCCTTGTTTATTCCAGTCAAGATATTTTCATAATTGTTTTTTGATTTGAAGGTATCTTCATAGGCGGTTATCCCCATCAGTTGTACAACATCCTACCCAACCCTTGTAATTAGAAAGT